>Ga0180431_10000014_pt1 | contig 236071 bp, 156 predicted proteins | sample SS_ome_11_FD_132459 | JGI IMG/M metagenome (GOLD analysis project Ga0180431, IMG submission 132459) | Hypersaline lake sediment archaeal communities from the Salton Sea, California, USA - SS_1_MS_1 metaG | ecosystem: Environmental > Aquatic > Non-marine Saline and Alkaline > Hypersaline >...
TAGACTTGGGCTTGGCCATCGTATCGCTCCTAAATCAGCTCAATCTAGCCTCCAGTCTAGCACATTTTGACCAATCTGAGGAGTCCCTAATTTCACTAGCCGCCAAAAAGCAGCAGCGTCAAGGATGCCTGTCGTCCAGGGAAGGTGTTGTAGGGGCGCAATTTATTGCGCCCGCGCCGTTGCCGTGGCCGTTGTCGTTGTCCCCTCTCCCGCCTGGGAGAGGGGTCGGGGTGAGGGCTGACGGTGCCTCGCGTGGCTCGGGCTTTCTCAAACCTCGCGTGGGGCGGGCATCCTGCCCGACTCCCTCATTCGTTACCTTCGCCGTTGCCGTGGCCGTTGTCGTTGTCCCCTCTCCCCCTGGGAGAGGGCTAGGGTGAGGGCCGCCGTTGTCGTCGTACCCACCGCACCGCTTCCCTATCCGATCCTTACCTCGATTGTGTCGCCTGCCTTCAGACCTACCGCCTCGGCAAACTTGATTACCACCCGCCCATCGCTTTGCTCGGTGGTAGCCGGCATCGCGACCTCGACGTTCTCGGCCCGCACGCCCGGCGCAATTTCCAACTCCAGCCGCCTCAGTGCCAGCTCGCCCCATTTCAGACTGAGCCTGACCTGCTGCTGTCCGTTGCTGACGATTTGGCTGAAGCTGCCCCAGCCGGCGGCCGTGATGAAGAACGCGCGGAAGTCCTCCGGCGTCATTTTCGGCCCGAGGCCCAGGCTCTGCTCGGCGGCGTCATAGCGATAGCCTTGGGCGGCTTCCAGCAGCAGCCAACTGCTCATCGGCCGCACGTAGTGGTCGCCACATTCCACTTCATTCCAGGGACTGCGCCGGGTGCCGTCATAGACCTCGCGCGCGGCCTTCACCAGCACCAGCGCCGGCTCGATGATGCCCTCATAGATCATCCCGCCGGCGACCTGATAGGCCAGGGAGCTCCAGCTCTCGTCGCAGTACAGCATCGGCTTTTTCTGGCGACCGCCGTGGGGCCAGCTACAGATCACCAGGCCCTTGTTCTCCGCCGAGGCGAAGACCCGCGGCTGCTGCTTGAAGCCGACGAAATCGTGGCGGAAGTTGTGCTTATAGATCGCCATCAGGGCGCTTTTCACGTGTTCCTTGGGCAGTATATGGCCCAGGTCCAGCCCGTGCGCCCACCACTGCCCGAAGAGCTGGTCGGTCAGGCAGCCCTTGCCATACTGCATTTCCGGGTGCGCGGTCTCATCCACCTCCTGGATATAATATTCGCCGTCAAACAGCGCCTCATCCACCACCTCGTAGCCCTGCTCATAGCGCCGGCGACAGTCGGCGGCCAGCTCACCATCCCCCATCACCTCAGCCATCTTCTCTCCGGCCCGCAAGGCCGCCAGGTACAGCCCGGTCGTGTAGGTGGTCTTGCCCCAGTAGTTCAGGTCATAGGTATTCCACTGCCGGCCTTCGAGCATTCCGTCGCCGTTCTCATCCCAGGTGACGAAACCGTATTCCAGGGCGCGCTTGATGCTAGGCCACAGCTCCGCCAGGAACTCCTTATCCCCGCACTGCCGATATTCGCGGTAAGTTTTCAGGATCGTCCCCCAGTGCCCGTCACAGGCTACTGTCGGCCGGTCCGGGTCCTGCTCCGGCCAGCGCGGTAGATACAGTGGCAGCACGGTGCGGAAGATGATGCCACCGTCTGCCCGCTGCTGGGCCAGCAGATCGGTATAGCGCATCGTCCGTTCCAGCGCGGGATACAGCTTCGCCAGTGTCATCTCGTAGTTCCACACATGGGTGCAGTTGAGCGGGCAGCAGCCCTCCGTGGAGCAGTGGGTGGTGCTGGCTCCACAGCAGCCTTCGAACCCGTGTAGATTCCCGTCCTCATTGAACAGCATCGTCGGCGAGCGCAACTCCGCGGCATTGGCGCTGATGCAGTCAAGCAGCCAGTAGGGCAGCGTACTGTCGTAGAAGGTCTTGCGAAATAGCTCAGTCTGCCCGACCAGCTCGGCGTAGTTGTCCTGCACGTATTGCGCGACCTCCAGCGCCTCCTCGAACCAGTTGTTGTACATATTGCCCAGCCAGAACTTGCTCTTCTCATCGCTGATGCCGAAGCCGGTCTGATCCCAGTTGACGTAGTGGTTGGGGAAGTGCCAGGTGTAGAGGAACACGAGTTCGGCCTCTTCACCCGGCTGCAGGGTCACGTTCTGGCAGACGGCGGCATTGTAGGTTGCGCCCTTCGCGCTGGGCTGCTCAATCACTTCATCGGCCAGTTCGCCTCTTTCGAGCAACTCCGCCCACAGAGCCCGCAGATCATCCCACGATGATTTGACGGTCGCGGCATGTCCGAGGGCCGCCAGCACCATACTCCCCTGGCCTGCGCTGTCCGCCGGCAGCCAGGCATTCTCCATCTTCACCGCCGTCATCCCGGCAAGCTCCACCGCCGTGTTGTGATTACCCCCATAGCAGTCGCACCTGGTGCCCGAGACCTCGGCAGACCCGTCATAGCCGACGGCATTCTGCAGCGTCGCCATCAGCGCCACTTCCACCGGCTGATCTCCGCAAGCCTGCACACGAAATGCGAACACAATCGCGGGCAGTGATGAGCTTTTCACCTCCAGCGGCACTATCGGCGAAAACGCCTTCAGGCTGACTGCGACAGGCAGCTTCTCATCAAGGTATTTTACCTCGGCAAACGGGTATTCACCCACAAACTCCGTCTCCGCGACTCCCGGAAGTTCGGCCAGAAGCTCCTTGCAGGCCTCCGGGACTACCCAGTCGCTGACCGAGGGCACCGGCGCGAAGTCGTCGTGGTAGAGCCTAGCGGTCTGCAGCAGCATCACCGCCGCCTGCTGGCTGCTTTGGGCCCGGATCGCGAAGAAGCTGTGGGGAATCTGCGCCAGATGGTTGGGGTGGTTGAAGATTTCCCATTGCTGGAGGCTGCCGTCACCGCAGAGGGCGATCTGGCCGGCACCGATGCCGCCGAGGGGCATTGCTACGGCCCGCAGCGCCTGGCCGCGATAGACGATCCGCTGGTTGTCGTACAGCCGGCTCATCCATTCCGCAAAATCCTCTTCACTACATCCGGCAAATTCGCTCATAGCAGCCACCTCCCTGATATGTGGCCCTGCACGGTTGTGTTCGCCGCTGCCTTTGGGGGAGCCTGCCGCAGGCGGGTTCGACCTCGCCGAACACACTTGAGACTGGCCGGCGCCTTCACGTACTGTGTGGCTGAGGCTTGCCCAATACATCCGCGTGGGCACCCCCGGCCCCAACCGCGCAGGTCGGCCTGAGCGCGGCGTTCTTTCTACGACGCTCAGGTCAAAACACGGGGGGGGACCCACGCCAAAGGCGTGTATCTGTTTAGCCTATTCAGCCAACCAACCTCCGCCGCGTGGCTCGGCCTGCCCTGAGCTTGTCGAAGGGCAGGTGAGAACTGAGCATGCCAAGGCTGCTCAGTTCTCAGCTTCCAGCCTGAGACCTTTTCTAGCAAAAAAGACCTGAGTATCGCCCGGCCGCCAACTCACAGCTTGGTACCGTGGCCGGATGCCTTTCGCCCTCAGGTCTTAATTGACTGGTTGTTCCGCTACCGCTAGTAGCTCTTGGTATATGTCACCCCGTACGACAGCCTGTCGAGGTCGGCGATGCCGAAAAACAGCACCGCATTGCTGGAACTGCTCGGCCCCTTGAGCCCGTAGGTTGCGCAGCTATTCACACCCAAGCCGTCGTATTCCGCCGACAGCGCCAGCCGCTCGTCAAACCGGTAGCACAGCCCGCCGAAGGCGCCCTTGAAGCGGTCGGTCCCCACACCGAGGGTGGCGTAAATCGGATGCTCTTCGGTCCCGAACTGGTCCGTAGCGACCAGGTAGAAGCTGCGCGAATCACCGGCGAACGGGTGCTTGTTTGAGGCTGCCCGCTGGTTGACCAGATCAATCCCACCGATGGCAATCGCCGGCCCCGACTCGTCGTTGGGGCGAACCTGCACCTGCACATTATAGACCGGCTCCCACTCGTCGCTGGTCACCATATAGTCCAGGTACACGCCATGCCCCGGAGACCCGAAGCCGATACCGAAGTTCAGCGTCCCATTGACTTCCTCCTCGTGATAATCGAGCGTCAAGCCTCCCTGTTCCATGCCACAGTTCGCATCAATCACGTAGGTGTCCCGACAGGGTGTATAGGCTACCGGGATGCACATCTGCACTGCGCCGGCCGCTCCCACCTTACCCTCCGGCGTCACTCCCGAATTGTTGCCGGGCAGCCCGGAGTGATAGCGGAACTCCATGTACTCGCTCTGGGGGTCAGCCGTCGCCGTTGCGGCAACGCTCACCACCAGCACCACCGTCAGGACCAACGCCGCAACACTTACTGGCTTCGTGCTCCACTTAAACATTTCGATGATCCCTCCTGTGCCCTGATAGGCTCTGGCGCTCCCTAGGGTCTTTCTACTATTCGCTGCTTGTATGCTCCCAACCTTCCAGCCGCCGAGTTCCGCTGCCCACTATTCCCTAAGCTGCCTGAGAACTCCGCATGGGGACCTTCCCTCTAGTCTTACCCAAACACCCTCCCGTAGCTCGGGCTTTCCAGCCCGAGGTCGTTGGCATGGGGACTGTCCCCTCGGTACCGGAAGCGCCCCTCCACCAGCCCACTAATCCCGCAAGACTAGGCCTTGAATCCGCCTCTGGTCTCACAGCGGCCGGCCGAGGGCGTCGAGAATCTCCCGATGATGCTGGCAGATGCGACTTTCCGGTCCCGCCTGGGCCTCCAGCAGCTCCTTCTGGCTGCCGGCTGCGTAGAGCGGGCAAGTCGGCTCCGAGCACGGCCCCGCGCCGGTGGCCCGATAGACTACAGCCATCAACAGGTAGCCTTTGAGCAGTTCATTGAGCCGGGGATCGCCATAGCCCACGGTTCGGTCCGCGAACTGCTCGGCGAGCTCCTCGAGGTAGTCGCCGGCCCCCAGCATCAGGTACTGGGTCCGCTTGAAGTAGTACTCCCGGGGCCGTTTCGGCGCTTCGACCAACCCACTGGTTGAAATCACGGTAGGGCTACCCAAAGCCGCCACACCTGCCCGCGATCCGCCGATGGTGCCGAACGCCGGGCCGCTCTCCGCCTCCAGCTCCCCGATCAATTCCGCAGTGAAGATCACGTGCAACTGCGCCATCTCCGCCTCTTCTTCAGGGATCAGCAGCCGCATCGCGGCCTGCAGCGATTCCGCAACATACATCCCCTGCAAATGGCTCTCCTCCGCCGACTCCGTAATTGGCGCTGCCTCGGCGCCCGCCGGCGCTCCAGCTCTGGCCCCCTCCAGTTGCTTGCCTAGTATGGCTGCGAGCGTGTCACGCTGCTGCTCGCTGAAGCGCGCCAGATGGTGGGTGATGAAGTCGGTACGCACCCCCACTTCGACGCGCGGCAGCTCCGCGGCCAGGTAGCCGGCCAGGTAATCAATATCGAGCCCTTGGCTGTCGGGGTCATCGTACAGGTAGATGGTCTCCAGGCCCGTCATTCCGGCACCAGCTCCCGCAGCTTCTGCAGCAACTCCTGGCGGCTGCAGCCGACTATCGCCAGCGTCTTATCCCGCGAGCTTTGCCCGCTGATGATACTGATGTCGGCGGCCCGCAGCCCCAGCGTCTTGGCCAGCAGTTTGATGACCGCCTTATTGGCCGCACCTTTGACTGGTGCCGCGGTCACCTTGACGGCGAGCTGCTGGCCGCGCCAGCCGCACAGCTCATCGTTCGAGGCCCTGGGCGTCACTCGAATCGCCAGTCTTATCGGTGCCATTGCCTCTTTTATCAAGCTCACCTGAAGCCTGCAGCTCCGCCCTTACGAACAATACTGCCTACCCCGACCTTCCCCGCCGTTATGCTTATGTCTTGGGGACCTTCCCCGCCGTTATCCTTGTATCTTTTCGGAGGGGCTATCCTGGCCGTTGCTCTTAAGCCTTTCGGAGGGGCCGCATACGAGGCGGAAGCGCTAGCTTCCGCCGAGAATCCGGCCCAGCCGTTGCCGTTGCCCTTGTCTTGCGGAGGGGCCGACTGAGCGCAGCGAAACCGGCCCGGCCGTTGCTATCGCGTGGGTCGGGCTTTCCAGCCCGACAGCCGTTGCCGTTTTGCTGTTGTCCCCTCTCCCCCCGGGAGAGGGGCCGGGGGTGAGGGCCGCCGTTGTTCAGCACCTAGTAATTCACTAGCAGTATCAGGCAGAACACCAGTATATTGTTCAGCCCATGGCACACGATGCCGGGCAGCAGCGACCGCGTCCGTTCGTAGAGCACTGCCAGCACGATACCGATGAACACAATCTGCACTAGCGCCAGGCTATTCATATGCATCAGCCCGAAGACGATGGCACTCACCCCCACCGCCGCAAACGCCGGTACATAGCGCCGCAAGGCGCCGTACACGAACCCGCGAAAGATCAGCTCCTCGGCGATCGGAGCCACCACTCCCAGCAGCCCCACATAGATCACGATCGACGCCGCATTCTGCTGCCGGAAAAGCTTCACTCCCACCTGTAGGGCCTCGAGCTGTGCCAGCGGCGTCCCGTGCATTGTCAGGCCTTGGACTATGATCGCCAGCAGGTAGATGCTATAGCCGGCCACACCGGCATAGACAAGCGGCCCGATCCGGTCCACCACCCGCAACCCCAGCACGCTCAATTCCTGCCCAGTGCGTGCCTTGACCCGCCGCATCATTACCAGGAACCCGATGAGTATGAAGACCAGGTACTGCCCCGCCATCAGCCCGGCCCGGGCTGCCGGACCGCCGCCGGCTTGACTCAGGTAGCGACTACTCGGCCCGCTCACCAGCCCCACTAGCACCAGCGCCACAAACAGCACCACTAGGACCTCGGCCGCATCGAGCAGACGCCACGGCACCAGCAACGGAATCCGCGCCTGCCCGGCCTCGCTGTCCTTGGCGCTGCCGAAGACGCCTCGCACCAGCGCTTTCAGGATTACCTGGAGCCCGACACCGACCACTACTAGTATCACCGCCGTCAGCATCAGCGCCCGTATCCCGAATGACCACTGGCGCGCCGCTGCTGCCTCGCGTGCCGCTGTTGCCCGACTTGCATCATCGGTCAGCTTGTAGTAGCGCGGCAGCACCGTGTCCTGCAGCCAGCGTGGCAACCGCTGCAACTGCGGGAGCACCTTCTGCAGATCCCTATCATCCGCGACATCGGGGGAGAACAACCGCGCCAGCGCCAGATACACCGCCTCATTACCAGGATCGCGCCTGGCCGCAGCCAGAAACAGCATCTGGGCCTGTTCGGGGTAATCGCGCAGCCCGTAGATAATCCCCAGCCGGTACTTGGCGTAGGGATTGTCCCTGGTCGGGTCCTCGCGCTGACCCGGGTCCAGGACTAGCCGCTCATAGCGGGCCACGGCTTTGTCGGAGAGGTAGTCGGGGTCTAGCCAGCGGGGCGGTTCAAAGCGCAGATGCAGGCGCAGTTGCTCGGCAAACAGCGCCAGCCGCATCGTCATATCCGGCTGAATCAACTGCTGATGAGCCAGCTCCTGCCACACCGGATACGGCAGGCGCGAAGCTCCCTCGCCGCCGGCCTGGGTCTGCGCACGATACACCGCTATGCCGGCCGCCAGGCCCGCCGCCACCAACCCAATACGCAACAGTACTGCCCATTTCAGTCGTGGCATCTGCAATCTCGGCACCGACCCAAGCGCTCATCGTCATCATTGTCACAACGCCAGCCGCATCACCAGCCGCCGCACAACCTCGATCCCAAGATAGAGTATCAGGACGGAAAAGTCGAGGGGCGAATTCCGCTGGTAAGGCGCCAGCCAGCGCCGAATCGGCGCCAACAGCGGCTCGGTTACTGCGTAGATTGCGGGCGCCACTCGTTGCATCACCGGGTGGTAAGGTGGCAACCGCAGCCAGCTCAGCACAACGCGGGCCAACAAAACCAATTCATACAGCAGCAGGACCCGATCAACTACATAAGAGCCGGTGAAGGGCATGTTGATAGCAGCTCAACTCCCCAGCTCCCGCGAGCGCGTGGTGGCGGCCACTACCGCCTCGATCACAGCGGCCCGCAGACCGCCCGCCTCCAGAGCCTTGATACCGGCGATGGTGGTGCCGGCTGGGGAGGTCACCATATCCTTCAGAGCGCTCGGCGGCCGCCCGCTTTCCTGCAGCCATCGTCCCACACCCAACACCGTCTGCGTTGCCAATTTGGCGGCCTGGTCCCGCGACAGTCCGGCTGCCACTCCGCCGTCTATCAGGGCCTCGACGAACACCGCTACGAACGCCGGGCCGCTGCCCGAAAGCCCGGTGACCGCGTCCATCAGCTCCTCCTTGACCGCCACTGCGGTGCCCACGGCGTTGAGCAGCTCGTCAACCCGTGCCACTTGCTCGGCGCTGCAGGCGGCGTTGACGCAGTACGCACTCGCCGCCGCACCGACCGTGCACAGGATATTCGGCATCACCCGGACGATGCTGGTCTGCTCCCCTAGGACTGCCTCATACCTGGCGATTGGCACTCCGGCGGCGATTGTCACCACCAGTCGCCCGCCGACTGCACCGGCGATGTCAGCCAGCACCGCCTCCAGCACCTGCGGCTTGACCGCCAGTAGCACTGTCGCGCTATCGGCCACTGCTTCGCAAGCATTCTCAGTGGCAGCCACGCCGAGCTTCTGCATCGCCTGGCGTCGCGCCTCATCAATATCGGCCGCGACAGTCTGTTCTGCCGCGACGGCGCCGCTCTCAATCAGGCTGCTTATCATTCCTGCGCCCATCGCACCGCAGCCGATTACGGCCAATTCGTAGGATTTGCTTTCTGCCATAATCAACACACAACCATAGCTGTCTCACGGGGGATATCGCTATCAAGTACCATCAATCAACGCACAGCTCCGGCTTCCCTAACACTCCCATATCTCGGGCTTCCCCATTCTCTCCCGTGGGTCGGACTTCCACTGTAGTTATGCAGATTTTGGACAACTGCAGTTATAGCTGGCGTCGTTAGTTGTAATGGAGGGGCCTGTCGCAGAAAGCTTCGCTTGGCGAAGCTTTCAAGGCTGGCCCGGCCGTTGTCCTTAAGTCTTTCGCAGGGGCCGCATACGAGGCGGAAGCTGGCTTCCGCCGAGAATCCGGCCCAGCCGTTGTCGTTGCCCTTGTCTTGCGGAGGGGCCGGCTGAGCGTAGCGAAACCGGCCCGCGCCGTTGCCGTTGCCCCTCTCCCTGTGGGAGAGGGGAGGGGGTGAGGCTGCCGTTGTATCGCCTAGCTCGCCCTGCCACCCCGAGATCGTCATACCCGTCAACGCTAGTAGTCTTCCGGCGCGCCGATGACGTCCTCGCGCTCGCGATTGCCCACGCTGGTGCCCTTCAGCACCAGCCGCTCCACCGGCATATCGAAGGGCGAGCACACATACACCCATTCCGCGATCCGCCGCATATGCCCGTTGAGACCGTAGGTTACCCCGCCGAGGAAGTCGCGAATGCGGGTGGCTTCATGCTCCGGGGCCCCTTGCAGATTCAGCACCACGGGCAGCCGGTGTTTGATCTCATCGGCTACTGCCGTGGCCTCCTCCATATCTGTCGGCTCCGCCCGGATAATGGTGACGTTGGCGAATTCACTGCGCTCGGAGCGCGCCGGAACCGGCCGCGACTCCGCATCCGGGTATGGATAGGGGTCTGGATCGTAGTTCGGGGAACCGTCGTAGTGGTCGTCATACGGGCTACGCGAGGGCAATCCGAATAAATCCACAAGCCGGGCCCATAATCGCTTCGACATCATAACGCCTCCGTTTCTGGGATGCTTGCTGCGAAGATAACGTGTCACGAGATGTCGAACGAAATGTATCTGACAACTGCGCGCTGCTTACCGGCGGCCGCTTACTACGTATATATACACTATCTGGTCCTGCGAAGCAACCTATTCAGTGGTAATCCCGCGCCCCGAAGATCGCCTGCCCTATTCGCACCAGGCTCGCGCCTTCCTCTATCGCCACGCGGTAGTCGGAAGTCATGCCCATTGAGAGATGGCGTAAATGCCCGCTAGCCACGCCTTGATCGTCTAGCTCATCCCTCAGTTCTCTCAACCGCGCGTAGTAAGGACGTGCGTCTTCCGGATTGTCGCTGAAGGGGGCCATGCACATCAGGCCCTGCCAGTCCAGGTTTGCCGCCTCCCCGGCCGCCTCGACCAACGCCGGCAGTTCCTCCTCCGGCGCCCCGAACTTGGTCTCCTCCTGCGCCAGGTCAAGCTGCAGCAGTATCGGCTGGCGGCGCTGGTGCTGTTCTGCCCGCTTGTCCAGTTCCTTAATCAGCCGCACGCTGTCCACCGAATGGACCAGGTGGCAGAAGTGGACGATATGTCGCACCTTATTGCGCTGCAGGTGCCCGATGAAGTGCCACTGGGGCTGCTGCGGCAGGGCTCTGTCGGCGAGCTCATCGTGCTTCTCCACCATCTCCTGCACGTAGTTCTCGCCGAGGTCCAGCGCCCCGGCGCTCACCGCCTCCAGGATCTCGGCCACATTACGCGTCTTGCTCACAGCTACAATCGTGACCTCTTCAGGATCACGTCCGGCCTCACTGGCCGCGGCCGCGACCTCCTCAACAAGTTGTCTGAAGCTCTGTACTATATCTATTTGAGGCATTACGCAGCTTTACGCTCTCCCCTTTCAGGGGGCTCTATTCCTCGTCCCCGAAATCCAGCGACCAGCCGCCCAGGTCCTCTGCCTCGGCTCCCTCTGCCTGCTCCGCCTCTTCGGCGCCCTCGGTCGCCGGCTCCTCCTCCGGGGCAGCTTCTGGTTCGGCTACCGTCGGGGCCGCAACTTCATCATCAAATCCCGGTAGGTCCTCGGGCACTGGTGGCGCCAGGTCCTCCTCGCTCAGCTCGCCGGCCGCCTCCGGTTCTGCCAGCGGCGGCGGGATGAAGTCCTCTTCCTCTTCAGGCTCGGGCGCCCCGATTGCGGAATCCTCCATCGCAAGCATCGGCTCGGCCGCCTCGGCTGCCTCCGCCTCGGCCGGCGCGGTATCTTCCATGCTCGGCGCCTCTACCGGTGCAGCCATCGCGTCATCCAGAGCCATAGCCGGCTCCGGCTCCGGCGCTGCCTCCTCTTCTTCCTCCTCCGGTTCCGACGGGGCCATCGCGCTCTGTTCCAGTGTCAAAGCCGAGGGCGGAGCGAACTCTTCCTCTTCCTCATCGGCGACCGCTGCAGGCTCGGCGGGCGCTGCTGCACCCACGTCGGTCTGTTGGGCCTTGAAGGCCTCGAAGGCCGCCCGCTCCTCGTCGGTCATCTCTTCCTCGTCGAACTCCTCCTCATCCTCCCCGACCAGTTCCCCGCCGCTTGCCTCCATAATCCCCAGGGCCGCCGCCAACAGGCCCGGCACCGGGCTGGGAGCACCTTCCCCCAGGGCCGTGCCGCAGAAGGCGCAGAACGTCCCATCCTCGTTGTTCTCCATGCCGCAGTCGGGGTTGGGACACACGACGCCGCTGCGCTCACTATCATCCAGATAGCCGTAGCACATCAGGCAAGCGCCGCGACTCGCCTTATTGGGATAACCGCATCTAGTACAATACTTTTCGGCCAAATTGATTACCACCCTTGGGCGCAATATTGGCCAATCGCCGGCCACTTCAAGTCGAGCCGAGTATAACTCAGCACCTGGGCCTTGTCAAGCTGACGCCCCGCCTCACCCAACCGACACTAATCGGCTGCCCAGCCGGCTCCCAATGCTGTTCTTGACAGCCTCATTCGCCCACTTAGAGCCTCCTCAGGGCCTCCCGCCTGAAAGCTGTTCCATGACCGGCACAGGGGACAGTCCCTAAAGAAACAGTCCCCCTCCACCAGCCGCGTACCAACATGGCATGCGCCCGTTGTGTTAGCCGTTGCCGTTTTGCTGTTGTCCCCTCTCCCCGTGGGAGAGGGCTAGGGTGAGGGCGTGCCGTTGCCGTTTTGCTGTTGTCCCCTCTCCCCGTGGGAGAAAGGACAACGGCAACGGCGAAAATAGCGGGCGCACCCACACCTTCGGTGCGGGTACCCGATCCGCCGCTGCAACGGCCTTAAAAGCCTCGGCAACGGCCTCGGGCTGGAAGCTGAGAATGCTGGTGCATTCTCACCTGACCTGCGCTTGGCTCAGGGCAGGCCGAGCCACGCGTCTAATGACTGGAAGCGGTTTCAAAACCTAGTTTCCCAGGACTCGCGGGCTGGTAAGAGGCTGCTACCGCTAGCGAGAGGACAGTCAGGGCATCAGCCACCCCCTCAAGCCCATCTTCCGGCTGCTTCTGATAGCCAGGAAGCAGTCCCCCATTCCGGGTTCTGAAACAGCTTCTAGAGCTCGGCGAAGGGATCGCCGTTGGCGGCGAGCGGGATGGTCCAGACGGCTTGTGAACCCAGCTTGAGGGCCAGGTTCGTCTCCGCTTGCTCCAGGCCAAGCGGCTCGTCAGTTGCAGCCAGATCAATAAGCGTGACCAGAGTGATGGCCTCGACCAGGGCCTCGCTTTGGACCTGCAGGATCGTGTCGGCCGGCCGCTGAGGCAGCACCGGTGTAGCAAGAGCCTGGCGTAGGACAAGCGGCTGAGTGCAGGCGAACCGTAGGCTGGCGGTGTGGTCCTGGCCGCAGAGGCGGACGACCTGGGCCTGAAGATTGATCTCAATCGGCAGGAAGGCGTGGAACCTGGCCTCGAACTGGCCTTCGTTCGAAAAGCGGACTCGATCAACAATCAAATAGCGCGCCTCGCCGAGATTCACGAAGCTGCGACAACAATAGCGCAGCCAGGTGTCGCCATAGGCGCGCTCGGTGGTGAAACAGTCGCCGGCATCAACCTGGATGATATCGCAGCCCTCATGCTCGAAGCTGCGGGTGCGGCTGGTGCTGTCAGAGCGGACGCCGACACCGTTGAGCAGGATCGTGTTCTTGCTCAAAGGGCAGCAGCCGTATAGCTCGGTTCTCTGAGACGAGAAAGTGGTATCGAGGTAGGCGCCATCGTTGGCATTGATGAGGAACTGCTCGGCCTGCACCTGGAACCAGAAGGCCATGAGGTCGGGATGGCCATGAGGGACATCGGCACTGCCGCCCCGGACGGAGATGAAGGTGTGGGGCCGGGGCCAGCCGTCGGAGAGGTAACCCCAATCAATCCCGCCGAGTAATCTGTTGGCCGGCAGGTCTATCGGCTCTGCAGAGGCCTCGTCCGGCGTAGGACCGAGCAGGCCGTAAAGCCCCGCTGCAGGCCAGCCGGTGGTGCCGGAGCGCTCATCACGGGCGGTGAGGTCATCCAGCATCGAGGTGTAAGCGGTGAGGCCGAGGCGCTTGAGCACGCGGTAGTGAAAGGGCAGAACGGTGAAGCGGTTGCTGTCGCCGAAGCCGGCCCCCTGGCCGTAGGGAGAGAAGAGCAAGGGAAAAAGAGCGGTGTTGCGGACGGCTGCGCGGGCCAGGAGCGGATGTTGGGCGGCGGTCGCGGCCTCGTGGCTGAGCAGGTACAGGAATCCGTAGCGCATTCCGTAATTCCAGTAGCCGACGCCCTCGGGCCAGCCACCGTCCTGGTGGAGGGAGCCGAAGAAGACGCCAATCGCGCGCTCGACGTGCTGGAGGATCTCCTCGGCCCGGTCCAGCTCCTCCCACGCAGCCAGCGCCAGCATCCCGGCTCCGCCATTGGTCACCGCCGTCCAGTTGCTATACTCGCGGGTGGTCCACCATGCGCCCTCGGCGACGCTGCGGAGGAAGGCCTGGGTCTGACGCCGCGCCATGCCCAGCAGTAGCTCGCGCTCGTCCGTATCCAGCTCAGCCTCGAGCCAATCATAGACAAGCGCCAGCGTCATGCCGATTTCGCCGAAGGAGAGGTCGTAGGTGTCCTGGGGTTCGTCGGCCGGGCCGCGCCAGTCTATCCAGGACCAATACTCCCAGCTAGCCGCCAGCCGCAGGTAGTCGAAAACCAGCCGGCGGTGGCAAGGGTCGCCGCTGCGGAAGTACTCAACCAGCAGGGTGACGACGCGCTTCTGCAGATCGCGCATGCGCCTGAGGTGCCAGTTGTGGCCGGTTTCCGGCGTCGGCACGATCACTTGCGCAGAGGCCTCGGCCAGGTCGCGGCGGAAATGCTCGCGATTCCTGGCCGCAACCGGGCCGGAGTGCTCGAAGCGAGCCTCAATTGCCGCGAAATCGTCCGGGTGCGCAAACAGGCGAGGATGTGAAGTCAACTCAGACATCTCAAAAAGCCCCCTGGACCAAGCAACGACCTCGCGCTGGAGACATTTCTCTGCTAAGTAGGAAGGGAACGTAGCCGGCGATGCACTCGTATCAGGCCCCTATACACAACACATTCCAGGACGACAGGCATCCATGCCTGTCGCGAATTGTGGCAACGGCATGGCCAGGCACAGCACCCGTGCGCAGCATGGGGCCCTTGTCCTCCTGGCTTTGTTGGGGAAGGCAAGATGCGCCGGGTTCCGCCAAGCGCAGTGTTGGCGGTGGCCGTTGCCTCAGTGTCCCAAATGCAATTCCTTCCCAACAACTCAAGAAATGTCTAAACCCCGAGCCACGCGGCTGGTGAATTATGCGGGCTAGGTACCGGGCAGAAGATTTCATCCGCGCGGCTGAGAATACCTGCAAAGAGCGGCAGGTTTTCAGAGGGTATCGGAATTGCTGCCACGACGGATAAGTGCGCCTGATGAGGAAATTGACGGGCTAGCATATGAGAGGTATGATGGGCTGGTGGAGGTTTGTGGGCTAGGTGAGCCGGGGATTGGCGATGAGATTGCTCTGGGATTGCTGAATCGTTCGGGAGGCGATTGGCGTGGGTATCACCATAGGTGTGTATGGTCTGGATCACCCGCACGCGCCAGGCCACTTTAAGGACCTGGAGGTCGTGGCCGGCATTGATGAGGTCGCGATCTGGGCCGCGGAAGAAGCTGCAGCCCGCGAACAGGCCGAGAGCCTCCGGCGGGGCAGCTACTACGCCGGCGGCTGGGAGGCGATGCTGGGCGACGAGAAGATCCCGGCAGTCTGCATCTTCACCAATAACCGCGAGGCCGGCCAGCGGACCAAAGAGGCACTGACAGCAGGTAAATGGGTCTATGCCGATAAGCCGGGAGCCGCAACGGTGGCCGATATGGAAGAGATCGTGGCCGCCGGCGAGCAGACCCGCACCTACCTCTGTCCCTGCTACGCCAGACGAAGCTTCGATGAGACACAGAAGATGCAACAACTCGTCGGAAACGGAGCAATCGGGGAGCTGTGGTCGTTTCAGGCGGTCTGGAGCACCTCCCAGGCGGGGCTGCGCGGGCCGGAGAACTGGCTGTTCCACGAGGCATACGCCGGCGGCGGGATCATCTACTGGCTGGCCTGCCACTGGCTGGATACGCTGCGGCTGGTCAGCGGCAGCCGCGTGGCCGCAGTCAGCGCCATGACCGCCACGAAGAATCCGGGAGTGGATGTCGAAGATGTGGCCTGCGCGAACCTGCGGCTGGAAAATGGGGCGATCGGATCGCTGCGGGCCGGCTACCTGCGCGACCCCTACGAGGGCTACGATGATAGCGACCTGATGATGGCCTTCGAAGGCTCAGACGGGGCCCTGACCTACACCCCTCATCGCGGGGAAGTCACGCTGCGGCTGCGCAGTAAGGCCGCAGGCTTTGAGTACGCTAGCCAGGGAGCGACCGTAGCAGTGGACCACCGGCGTCCACCCGGTGGGTACGCCCCGGGGTTCCTGGCGGGCTTCCTGGAGGCGCTCGCGCAAGGGACCGAACCGCCGGCCACCCAAGCGGATGCGCTCTATGTGCTGCGAGTGGCCGAAGCAATCTACCAGGCAGCAGAAAGCGGACAGGAACAGAAGATAGACTGGTAAGGGGCGGGAGGAAACAACGGCAACGGTTGGGCCGGATGGGGGCCCCAAACGTCCCCCATTCGGCCCCTCCGAAAGGCAGAAGGATAACGGCAAGAAGTGTCGGGCTGGATGCCCGACCCACGCGAAGGTCCTGGAAGCTGCTCCAAAACGCCGGAAAAGGGACTGTCCCCTCAGGGACTGTCCCCCGGGGTGCCTGAAGCAGCGTCCTGCCAGCTTGCGAGTCCTGAGAAACCAGGTTTTGAGACCGCTTCTAGAGGTAACCGGTCGCGGCTGCTGAAAAAGGCCGCGAGGCGGTATTGACTTGAGGAAGCGTTCCTGCTATACCACGGCAATGAAGTAACGAGATGCAACAGGGCAATAGAGTAACCAGATTCGAATAGCAGCGTCGAGCTGCCAACACCGCCGTCGCCAGGTACGCCCGGCAAAGCTCGACCCCCAGCTATTATCGCGGTTTGATCCTCATGTCTGAAGAGACCACTCTTCCCCAACAAGCTACCGCACATGCCTTGAGTAACTTCGTGGCAGGGCCGGCGTTGTGGACGCTGTACACGCCCAACGTGACGCCCGCAACGGCAATCTTCACCGGCTACGCCTTGTCGGTCGGTATCGAGGAGGCGCAGATAGCCTTCCTGGTCGGCCTGAGCGGCTTCATCGGGATCTGGCAGATGATCAGCTTCTACATCGGTCGCCATATCGAGAACAAGCCTCGCTTCCTCCTGACCCTAGGGCCGCTGGAGATCACGATGGGGAGTTCGGCGATTCTGGTGGCCTTTATGCCCGAGCAGTACCGCTTCACCGCCATTGCCTGGTGCCTGGTGGCTGCCTATCTGATCGGGCATACGCTAAGCCCGATGTACAGTAGCTGGCTGAGTAATGTGCTGCCCGCGGACTTTCGCGGCGGCTTCATGGGCAAGCAGATGAGCGTGACCACAGCAGTGGCGATGGTCCATCTGTACCTGGCGGGGCTGTGGATTGACTACATGCAGGAAGGCTACTACGGCTTTCTGACCATCTTCGTGGTCGGCTGGGTCGCGGGCCTGGCCGGATATGCGGTGATCTGCAATACCCGGTATCCCGAGATTGAGCCGTCGCCGGATGAGGACAGCTATGCCAGGAGCCTGCTCACTCCCCTGCGCGACCCTTCCTTCCGGCGACTGTGCCTCTATCTGGTCACGCGGCTGGTGCCGCTGCAGATGGCCTCGGCCTTCTACGGGGTGTACATGATCAAGTACCTGGAGCTGCCATACAGCCGGATCGCGATCTACACGAATCTGGCCCTGTTCTGCAGTGTGCTGGGCTATCTGGGCTTCGGCGGGCTGGCGCAACGGTATGGCTCCAAGGCGCTGATGCAGATACTAGGGGTGCCGGTGACGGTGACACCGGTACTCTGGGCGCTGACGACCCAACAGAATGAGAGCTGGCTGCTGCCGGTGGTGTTTGTGGTCAACGGCATCGCCTTCTCCGGGATCTTTGTCGGCACGAGCAATCTGCTGTTCAAACTGGTACCCAGAGGCCAGGAGAACAGCGCCTACTTCGGGGCGTGGATGGCAATAGCCTCGATCGGGGGGGCGGTAGGGGCGTTCGCCAGCGGCGTGCTGCGCAATACGCTGCCGGACCAGATCATGCTGTTCGGGCACAGCTTCAACAGTATCCAGGCGATATTCCTGGGAGCGGCGGCCCTCTTCGCGATCGCGCTGATATTCGCGGCGTTCCTCAAAGAAGACGCGGCGGCTTCGCCGAAGTACCTGCTGGGGCAGTTCCGGGGGAATCTGCTGTCGCTGGCGTATAATTTTGCGGCCTATGCGGTAGCCCGGGAGGATGAGACACGCGCCGGGGCGCTGCGGGGCCTGGGACGCTCAGGTAGCCCGCTGGCCCTCAGCCGGCTGTTGCACGGCCTGGGCCATGTGTCACACCATGTGCGGGCCGCGGCCGCCCGCGCGATCGGTGACGGTAGATTCGCCGAGGCAGTGGACCCGCTGATCGAGACGCTGGAGGATGAGGAATCGGACATTCGCCCGGAGGCCGCCGAGGCCTTGGGCAAGATCGGGACCGAAGCCAGCATCGGGCCGCTGCTGCACGCGCTGGCGGACCCGGATATCAGAGTGCGCACCTCGGCGGTGCAGGCGCTAGGCTATATCGGCACTCCGGAGGCCACAAAGGCGCTGCTGGAAGCCCTGCAGGGGCCGTTTGATGCCAACGTGTTCCCGGCACTGGCGGATGCGGCGGGCCGGACCAATGATCTGCGCATCGTCGAGCCGGCACTGGCGGGTCTCAAGCGCCTGAGGAAAGCAGTCGTGCGCCTGCAAGTCATCAATGCGGTGTGCCGGGTACTGGGTGAGAAGAACCACTTCTACCGGATCGCGACGGCCGACAAGCTGCAGCGAGCGGCGCTGCGGGAAGCAATGATGGTGCGGGTCAAGCGGCTGCTGCGGGGATGTGATCTGCGGGACTGGGAGCTATACCCCGAGCTGATGGAAACGGTGAATGCAGCGATTGCCGACCTGGCCAATGATGAGGAGCAAAGGTTCGCCCGGGACTGTCGCGCGATCGCCGAGCTGATTGGTAGGCGTGAGGGTCTTCCGCCCCATACGGAGCATGCGGCCTATGCCATCAGGACCTATCTCGAGGACGCGCCGGCGGAACTGCTGGGTTCGGAGGGTGTGGTGTTCCTGATCGTGTGCCTGACCTCGCTGTCGCGGCATCTGCCGCGGGCGCGGCGGACCGAAGCCAAGCAACAGCCGGAGTCCGGCGCGGCGGCCTCGCGGCCCGATGATGTCGAGGAATAGAGGCGGTCTCGAGACCCCGAAATGGGGGACAGTCCCTGAAGGGACAGTCCCCTGATTAAGGCAACGGCGGCCCTCACCCCTATTGTTCCCCTCTCCCACAGGGACAGGGCTATATTACCCGAATCTAGGGGATCACGGTTTTCTGCCGTTGTCGTACTGGAAGGGCCGCGCCGAAGGGCGATTTCGCCCAGCGAAAGCGACCTGAGGCCGGCCCACGGACTGGCACCATGCCGCATAAGGATGAGCCGTTGCTGCCACCATCTGGGCCGGCCTCTCGCGGGCCACTGCGTGTCCCGCGCTCGACACGGCCCCTTGTATATTGGTTGGCGGGAGGTATGAGGGGCCGGGGGGGAGCGCCATTGCTCTTGCCTTGCGGAGCGGGCCGAATCGGGGACGTTTGGGGTCCCCATCCGGCCCAGCCGTTCCTTCCCCCTTCCCTCTCAGGGAAGGGGGGTAGGGGGGTTAGGAAGAACTCATCCCGTGGGTCGGGCTTCCACCCCGACAGCCGTTGCCGTTCTCCCCTCTCCCGCTTGCGGGAGAGGGCTAGGGTGAGGCCCGCCGTTGCCTTTCACTTCCGCCGCCCGACCCTCGGCTCTGCCACACTGCAAAGGGGCAACTTATGGTGGACAAAATCTCGGTCCTTGTATCCACGGGCAACCTCGGGGACAACATCATTGAAAAGGGCACCTTCTACGAGGGCGTCAAGCGCGACCTTGACTGCTTGGCCGCGGATGCCGGCAGTGCCGATGTCGGGCCGACCTTCCTAGGCGCCGACATGCCGCACAATCCCATCGAGTGGGAGCGCCACGACCTCGAGATCATGCTCTTGGCCAGCCGCGAGCAGGGCGTCCCCATGATCGTCGGCTCCTGCAGCACTACTGGCACCGACCAGGCCGTGGACCGCTGTGCTCAGATCATCCGCGAAATCGCCCAAGACCACCACCTCCAGCCTTTCAAGATGGCGCTGATCTACTCCCAGGTCGAGCTTGAGGAGCTCAGCCGGCGCGTGGCGCAGGGCCGCTGCGAGCCGCTGGGTGCTCCCTACGAGCTAACCGAGCAGCTCATCGCCGAAACCGACAATGTCACTGCCAGCATGGGTGTCGAGCAGATTATCCATGCCCTCGACCAGGGCGCGGATGTCATCATGGCCGGTCGCGCCTGTGATGATGCGGTCTTGGCGGCCCTGCCGATCTTCCGCGGTCTTCCGAAGGGCCTCAGCCTGCACATGGGCAAGGCTGCCGAGTGTGCCTCTTTGGTCTGCTGGCCGCAGATGGTCAAGGAGTCGATCATCGCCACCGTCACTGACGAGTATTTCTCCATCGAGCCGCTGCATCCGGCCCAGCGCGCCACTCCTCACAGCCTTGCAGCTCATTCCATGTACGAGCGCACCGACCCCTTCGTTCAGGCGGTCCCCGGTGGGATTCTCGACATGCACGCCAGTCGCTATGTAGCCGAGACCGACCGCATCTGCCGCGTCTATGACAGCGTTTTCGTCCCCTCGGCGGATGGCTCGTACAAGGTCAAGCTGGAGGGGGCCGGCGAGGCCGGGCATCGCGTGTATCATTTCGTGGGGATCCGCGATCCCCGCGCGATCCAGCATCTTGACCAAATCTGTGACGACACCCGCCGCAAGGTCTCCGAGATCATCGGCCCGCACCGCGACAAAGACTACCAGCTATTCTTCCACGTCTATGGCGCTAATGCCATCATGAAGCAGTATGAGCCCCAACTCCGCCCTCAGACTCACGAGGTTGCCATTGTCATCGAGGTGGTCTCGGCGGACCTCGAGTTAGCTTCTGCGGTCGCCAAGTGCGCCAAGTTCCGCTTCTTTTACATGAGCTATCCGGGCCAGATGAATTCCTCCGGCGGCTCGGTGGCGCTGCTCACCGATGAGCCGCTGTACCCTCAGCACAAGTGCTACCGCTGGACGATAGACCACCTGCTGCGCCTCGATGACCCACTGGATGCGAAGATATTCCGCTTCGAGTACGAGATAATCTAGGGAGATTGATGGGCAAATGGGCATTCGAATCATTGCTACTGGCGGGACGATTGATGACCTCGACCACGACTGCATCGAGGACATGCCTGAGGATCACGAGTCGCTGATACCCGACAACCTTGAGCAAGCACGGGTCACTGCCGACTACGTCGTCGAGGTGCTGATGCAGAAGGACAGCAGGGTCGTTACTGACGAAGACCGCGAGCGGATGGCTGCGGCCTGCCTCCAGTGTGACGAAGACCGGATCATCATCACTCACGGCACCAGGACGCTCGAGCTGACTGCCAGGTATCTGGGCCGCAGGGACATCCCTAAGACGATTGTGGTAATCGGCTCCATCGTGCCGGCCAACAGCGAACGCTCGGATGCGCAGTTCAACCTCGGCGCCGCCGTCGCCGCGGTGCAACTGCTGCCGCCCGGGGTCTATGTCACTATGAACGGCAGGATATTCACCTGGGACAACGTCTACAAGAACCGCAACAACATGTGCTTCGAGACGGAGAGATAGGCATCTCACAGGCACCTGAGCCACCAGGAGGTCATCGCATGGACGCAGCACCGACCACGAGCTTTGATAGGACCATAGCCTGCCGCCTGGCGGACTTTTATGCAGCGCTCACGTCGTCCGCGGTCCCCCTCGAGGTGATGAACAAGGCCCGCCGGGTGCTGGCTGATTTCCTCGCCGCCTTGGCGGTGGGCTATCACGAGGGCGCGCTGGCGGACCTCGCCAATGACTACCTGCTGCAGATGGGTGGAAGCCCGGAGGCCACCGTTCTCTGCCTCGATACCAAGCTCCCGGCCGCCAATGCCGCCTTAGCGATGGGCATCATGGCCCATGCCATCGAGCTGGATGACGGCCACCGCTGGGGCACTTCGCATCCCGGCGTCTCGATTGTCCCGGCGGTGCTGGCGGTCGCCGAACGTAGCGGCAGCTCTTTCGCCGACTTGCTCACGGCGATTGCGGTGGGTTACGATGCCATGTTGCGGCCGGCCCGGGCCATCAATCCCGGCCACTTGCAGCGCGGCTTCCATTCCACCGGCACCTGTGGCTCGCTTGGCGCCGCGGCTGCTTGTGCCAAGCTCCTCAACCTCGACAACACCCAGACGGCCTATGCCATTTCACTCGGCGGGCTGCAGAGCGCCGGGATTTGCGAGATGCTCCATGATCATCCCGGCGCCAAGCCGCTCCAGCCCGGCAAGGCGGCGATGGCCGGCGTATTTTCGGCCGACCTAGCCAGTCGCGGCGCGACCGCTCCCCGGACCCTTTTCGAGGGCCGCCATGGCTGGCTCCAGGCCATGTGTGATGGGCAGTATTCCTTACCTGCTTTGCTTGATGACCTTGGCGAGCGCTGGGAGATCCTCCTCACTTACACCAAGCTCTACCCCACCTGCCGCCACTGCCATGCCACCATTGATCTGGCCCGTGAGGCTCGCGAGGCCCTCCATTGTGCTCTCGACGAAATCGAGGCCATTGAGGTCCGCACCTACCAGCTCGGCTACATTGAGGTCGGCCTCATCGCCCTGCCCGCTTCATTCCAGGAGGCCATGTTCAGCCTGCCTTTCGCCGTCGCGATTGCGCTTGACACGGGCAACGTGACGTTGCAGGACTACACTCCGCAGAACCTGGCCGATCCGCGGCTTCGCGACGTGGCTTCCAAGGTCCGCATTCAGGTTGACGAGCAGATGAACGCCGTTTATCCCGAGGAGCGCGGCGCCTATCTCAAGATTACCTTGCAGGACGGCCGCACTTTCGAGCGCTCGGTCCCGCTGGCCAAGGGCGAGCCGGAGACTCCGGTCAGCGATGCCGAGTTGATGGTCAAGCACGAGGCGATGCTCCGGCCCTATTGCAGCCCGGATTTCGTGGCGGGGCTTTGGGAAATCGTCGTCAACAGCGACATCGCCGCCACCGAGTATGGGGACATTGTGCGGCATTTTAGCAACTTTAGCCGCTGACCTTATGCCTCTTTTCGGCCCGGGCGGGAACGCTGGCATCCCTGCGCCCGGTTCTGTGGCAAGGCCCGCAAGGCTCTTACCGCCGCAAGCAACTGCTATTGTGGTATTCCAGAGACAACTTCACATAATCCGAACAGCTCATCAGACCCGTGGCTCGGCCTGCTTGTCCGCCGTAGCTCTAGCGAAGGCGGGAGCGTGGTGTCCGTTTTCCCAGCTTCCAGCCCGAGGCCATTCTGGGACGCAAGACTAGGAGGTCCCCTCAGCCATGAAGACCAAGAACATCTGTGAGCTGGCGCGCACGGTTCGCTCCAAGAACGCAGGCAGTTTCATCATCACGCTTGAGATCATCTTCGACGATCGCGAGGTGTACGAAAGGGTCAAGGCGACCGGGGCGATCACTCGCGAGGCTATTGGGGAGGCGTATGGCATTGCGGCGGAGCGGGTCTTGGATTTCATGTATTACGACCCGGGGATGGGGATCAAGGCCAATTTGCGGCGGAGTTCGCCGAGTGGCGGCCCTGGCGAGACTGACGTATATGGCTGCCAGCAGTACGCGCCGCTGATGAGTCTGGAGGTCCCCTGGGAGGACTAGCAGCGACCTCAGCACTGCTTGCGGTGGCGGTTGTCGTCGCCGTTGTCCCCTCTCCCCTTGGGAGAGGGCTAGGGTGAGGGCCGCCGTTGCCGTTCTCCCCTCTCCCCCTTGGGAGAGGGCTAGGGTGAGGCCCGCCGTTGCCGTTCTCCCCTCTCCCCCTTGGGAGAGGGCTAGGGTGAGGCCCGCCGTTACAGGGCGCATCGGGTACCCGCGCCCAGGGCCTGGGGGCATCCGCTCCCTCAAACCTGGAGGACAGCCATCCCTGGCTGTCCATGCCGTTGGCATAAACCGCGACAGGCAGCGATGCCTGTCGTCCAGGGAGGAGTCATGTTGCACGGGCGCATGGCATGCGCCCGTAAGGTGTTGTTGCCGTGGCCTTGCGGAGGGGCCGGCTGAGCGCAGCGAAACCGGCCCGCGCCGTTGCCGTTCTCCCCTCTCCCGCTTGCGGGAGAGGGCTAGGGTGAGGCCCGCCATTGTCGTTCGCCCCCTCCCGTTTCGCGGGTACCCACTGCGGAGCAGTGGGTGAGGCGGGGGGGTAGGCGCCGTCCTCCCCACCTTGCCTCACCATTACAGTTCAGGAGACCCATCGGTGGACACGATTGCGGCACAGCTTGCCGATTTTGCCACAGCCACCTCTTACGCTTCTCTGCCTGACGAGGTGACTCACCAGGCCAGGCGCTGCCTTTTGGACACGCTTGGCGCGGCTCTAGCCGGTGGCTACCATTCCGCTTCCGGCAGGATCATCAAGGCGGTTGTTGCCGACTTCGACGAGCCGCCGGTCGCGACGGTGATCGGCTCGAAGCTGCGGCGCTCGCCGATGACGGCGGCGCTGGCCAATGGCGTGATGGCTCACGCTCTGGAGCTGGATGATGGCTCCAAGCATGCCACTTATCATCCGGGCACTTCGATTATCCCGACTGCTTTAGCTCTGGGCGAGCAGTTGGCGACTGATGGCCGCGGCCTCCTGACGGCCATCGTGCTGGGCTACGAGGTGTCGTTGCGGATTGGCGCGGCGGTCAACCCCTCCCACTATCTGCGCGGTTTTCATCCTACGGGCACGGTGGCTCATTTCGGCACTACCGTAGCGGCGGCCAAGCTCCTGGAGCTGGATGCAGGGCAGCTCATCAATGCTCTGGGGCTGGCCGGCAGTTTGGCCTCAGGCATCAATCAGTACGAGGCTGACGGCTCCAACGTCAAGCACTTGCATCCGGGCAATGCTGCTCGCGACGGCATTTTGGCGGCGCTGCTGGCGCGCGCGGGCCTCACCGGGCCGGAGGAAGTTATTGAGGGCCGTCTCGGCTTCTGCCATTGTTTTGCTGACGAGTACGAGCTTAGCGGCATCACTCGCGGTCTCGGCGAGACTTTTGAGTTCCTCAATATTTACTTCAAGCCTTACTGCTCCTGCCGCTACGTACATTATGCGATTGAGTGCACGCTCAACATTCTCCGCGAGCATCCTTTGGCGTATGAGGACATCGCGTCCATTCGCGTGCTAACTCATCGCAACGCCAAGCAGGGCTCTGACATTCCCGATTATCGGACGCCGCTGCATGCCCGCACCAGCCTCCAGCATGGCATCGCCGCGATTCTGGTTTTTGGCAAGGCCAGCTTAGCCGAGTACACGGAGGCGGCTTTGCAGGACCGCCGCCTGCGCCAGCTCAGCAGCAAGATCACGATTGAGGTGGACCCTGAGTTGCAGCGGCAGTATCCGGACCCCCGGCCGATGGTTGTTGAGATTCGCGACCGCGAGGGCAATTCATACAGTTCGCGCGTGGACTATGCCAAGGGTGATCCGCAGAATCCGCTGACTGACGCTGAGTTACGAACGAAGTTCGCGGAGGTTACTGATGGCATTCTTGACGAGCCGGCGGCCCGGGCGATTATTGAGACCGTGATGCTGGCGGATGACCTTGATACGGTGGCCGACTTGAGCCGACTGCTGCAGTTTGGGGTATAATGGTCCGGTGGCTCGGGCATCCTTTGCCGACCTATCCCCCTTTGGATTCCCCCTTCCGGGTACCCGCGCGAAGCGTGGGTGTGGGAAGGAGGCCAGGGGGTGAGGCCCGCCGGTGCCGTTCATTCCTCTCCCCCTGGGAGAGGGCTAGGGTGAGGCCCGCCGTTGCCGTTCTCCCCTCTCCCCTCCGGGAGAGGGGCCGGGGGTGAGGCCCGCCGTTGCCTTTCGCCGTTGCTGTTCCCCCTCCCACGTCGGGATGGGCTGGGGGGTAGGTGCCGTTGCCCCCTTTGGCATAATGTAATGCTTCCCGCACCTGACCATCACAAACGGAGACAGAACCCCCATGAGCCAAACGATCAATGAGCAGCTTTCCCGTTTCGCCGTTGACCTCAGCTACGAGGCGATCCCGCGAGATGTCCTGACCCATCTCAAAAAGGTGATTCTCGATTCGCTTGGCGTCGGCCTATTCGGCTCGGCGACGCCCTGGATGCACATTTACCGCCAGGTTCTCAGCGAGCGCACCGACCGCACCGAGGCTTCCGTCTGGGGAACGGACGCCAAGACCTCGGTGATTGCTGCGATGCTGCTGAACGGGGCGGCCATCAACTCTTTCGAGCTTGACGACACTCACACTGACGGCATCATCCACGTGTCCACAGGCGTATTGGGCTGTGTTGTGGCCTTCGCCGAGATGTTGGGGGCTGTGTCCGGGCGCGATTTCCTGACCGCGGCCACGCTGGCCTATGAGGTCTCATGCCGGGTAGCGGCACCGGTCGGCATGGAGATTGCGCATCAGGGCTTCAACAACACCGGCAGTTGTTGCGTTTTCGGTTCGACGGCGGCTGTCGGCAAGCTGTTGGGGCTTGACGCCGGGCAGATGCAGGATGCTATGGGCATTGCCGGCAACTGGGCCGGCGGCTTGCAGGCCGTGCAGTTCGCGGCGATGGCCAAGCGCATTGTCCCCTCCAAGTCCTCGGAGGGCGCTATTCTCGGCGCGCTTCTGGCCCAGCAGGGCTTCACCGGCATCGCGGATGTCTTCGAGAACAAGTTCGGCGGCTTCTACAACTGCTTTACTGACGATGTCTATGACAAGGACCGGATTGTTGGCGAGCTGGGGGAGCGCTGGGAGCTGATGGGCATTGGCTTGAAGTTCTATTCCACATGTCGCAGCAAGCACACGACGATTGGCGGGCTCAAGCGGCTGATGGCGGCGCACCCCGACATTACCGCCGACAGCATCGCGAGGATCACGGTCCACACCACTTCGATCACTCACAAGTATTCGGTCCCTGCCGACGCCATCACCAGTGTGGTCGCGGCGCAGATTAGCCATCCCTACGTTTGTGCTGTGACGGTTCTGGAGGGCAATGCCTTTGTGGACCAGTTCACCGAGGAGAAGATCCGCGACCCGAGGATACTCGAGCTGGCGCACAAGGTGGAGGTGGTTGCCGACCCCGAGATCGAGAGCCTGCCGCGAGCTTTGCGCTACACGGTGAGAATCGAGGTGGAGTTGACCGACGGGACGACTTATGATCTTGAGGAGACTTATCCCAAGGGCCATCCTGCGAATCCGCTGACGCGGGACGAGCTCTTGTGGAAGTTCCGGTCGCTGGGTGGTAAGGTTATTGCTGACGAGGCGCGCCTTGGGGCCATTATTGAGGCTGTTGAGGGGCTTGACGACCTTGACGATATTTGCGTCCTTACGGACCTGTTACGCACCGGCGGCTGACGGCACTTTAGTCGCGTGGGGCGGGCTTTCCAGCCGCCGTTGCCGTTTTGCTGTGATCCCCTCTCCCCGTGGGAGAGGGCTAGGGTGAGGGCTGCCGTTGCCTTCCGCTTCGTGCGCCTTACCTTGACACCTGGGGACCTCTAACATGCCCAAGACCATGGTCGAAAAAATCATATCGGCCCATTGCCACAAGGACGCCCAAGCCGGCGACTTCGTCGTCGCCGAGGCGGACCTGGCTATGGCCCACGACAGCACCGGCCCTCTGGCGATCCGCGCTTTCCAGCAGCTTGGCCGGGAGCACGTCTGGGACCCCACCAAGGCCGTTTTCATCATTGACCACGCCGCTCCCAGTCCCAACGAGACGGTCAGCCGCCTCCACGCCATGCTGCGCGATTTCGCGGCCCAACAGGGCCTGCGCCTCTACGATGTCGGCGAGGGCGTTTGCCATCAGGTGGTAGTCGAGCGGGGCCTGGTGGTGCCGGGCGCGCTGGCGGTCGGCGCCGATTCTCACACTTGCACTTATGGGGCGCTGAATGCTGTCGCTTTCGGCATCGGCTCGACCGACATCGCCGGCGTACTGCTGACCGGCAAGCTCTGGCTGAAGGTCCCTGAGACGATCAAGCTGGTCTATACCGGCGCGCCCCAGCGGGGCGTCTATGCTAAGGACCTGATGCTATACACAATCGGTCAACTGGGGGCGGCGGGCGCGGATTACTTAGCTCTGGAGTTCACGGGCGAGGCCGTTGCGCGGATGGGCATGGCGGAGCGGCTGACGATGTGCAACATGAGCGTCGAGTGCGGAGCCAAGGTCGGCATAATGGCGGCGGATGAGACCACGCTGGCCTATCTGCGGGACCGCACGGAGCGGCCGCTGGAGCCGGTCGCCAGCGATCCGGATGCGGCCTTTGCCGCCGTGCGGGAGTTCGACGTGTCGGCTATTGTTCCGCAGGTGAGCTGCCCGCACGCGGTGGACAACGTCGCACCGATCGGCGAGGTGGCGGGCCTCCCGATTCAGCAGGTTTACCTCGGCACCTGCACCAACGGCAGGCTCGAGGACCTGCGGATCGCGGCCGAGATTCTGGCGAGCCGGCGAGTTCATCAGGACTGCCGGCTGCTGGTCGGCCCGGCCTCCCGCGAAGTCTATCTGCAGAGCGTCAAAGAGGGCATTCTGGCCGTGCTGGTGGAGGCCGGGGCGACCATCAATCCGCCCGGATGCGGGCCCTGCTCCGGCACCCATCTCGGTGTCCCCGCGGACGGCGAAAACGTCATCTCAACAGCCAACCGCAACTTCCAAGGGCGCATGGGCAACAATCAAGCCAATATCTATCTGGCCTCCCCGGCGACCTGCGCCGCCTCCGCAATCGAGGGAAAGATCAGTGATCCGCGACCATATATGAGATGATTTGGCGGTATCGCCGAGACAAGTCATCAAGTTATATAAACGGTGTGGCATTTAGGCGTAACCGGGTATTGAAGCGCTGGAGAAATTGCCCGAAAATGCTGTAGTATTACAATACAAAAGCGCTGCACAAGTCAGTTGCCTAGATAGGCCTAGATTGCCCGTAGCGCGTTTTCGCCCTTGCGGGAAACCTTTTTTCGGGCGATCCCCCCACAAGCAACGAGGCCCTGTCGCAGCGGGCCTGACGCGAAATCGCGGCGGGTTGAGTCTCATACTGATGGGGGTTATGCACAGGGAGCAGAAGTGTTTCGTGCAGGGGGGGGCTAAGCCGCTTTGAGGCCGGGAGCCCCTGATAATGCAGGCCTCGTGACCTGTGTGCTACTCTTGCGGTGAGTAACCGAATCGCGGTTAGGGGGTGCACACGATTCGCGTTGTAGCCACGAAGCCCTGGTCCTACGGGGCTGGTGCCTGATGAGGTAAGGCGATTCGGAAAAGAGTTCGTAAGGGATTTGGCAAGAAGATGAATAAACACAAGATTTCTGGAGTCGCCCACAAGCTCGATGATGACATCAACACCGATTACATCATCGCAGGTAAATATACCAAGACGCTGGATTACCAGGCACTGGCGGAACACCTTTTTGAGGACCTGGATGCGGAATTGGCCGCCAAGCTTCGCCCCGGCGATTTCATCGTGGCCGGTGACAATTTCGGCTGCGGCTCCTCGCGGGAACAGGCCGCGCTGGCAATCAAGTATGCAGGCATCGGCGCTGTGCTCGCCAAATCGTTTGCGCGGATCTTTTTCCGCAACGCGATCAATCTCGGCCTCCCCGCCCTGGTCTGCGACACCGACAAAATCGGCCAAGGCCAGCGGCTGGAACTGGACCTGGCCGCCAACGCCGTGCTGAATCTCGATACCGGCCAGCACCTGGCGGTCGCGCCGCTGTCGCAAGTGATGCTGGGCATTTTGCGCGAAGGCGGCCTGGTAGCCTATCTGCAGCGGCACGGCGAATTCGTCGTTGAGGAGTGATCCGATGAAAAAGAGCACGCTCCTGAAGGAAATGATCGGCCAGAGGCAGGCCCTGGTCTGCCCCGGTGCCCATGACGCGATCTCCGCCAAGCTGATCGAGCAAGCCGGCTTCAAGGCCCTGCAGGTCAGCGGCTTCGGCCTCGCCGCTACCTACCTCGGCCTCCCCGATATGGGCTTCATCGGCTTCGGCGAGGTCCTGAGCCTGACCCGAAATATCGTGGCCGCGGTCGCGATTCCGGTGATGGCCGACGCCGATACCGGCTACGGCAACAGCCTCACCGCCATGCGGGTGACCGAAGAATTGATCAAAACCGGCGCCGCCGGTATGAACATCGAGGACCAGGTCTTCCCCAAGCGCTGCGGGCATCTGGAGGGCAAGCAGATCGTGCCCCTGGAGGAAATGGCGCTGAAAGTCAAGGCCTGCAGCGAAGTCAGGAATAGGCTTGATGCCGACTTCGTCATCAACGCCCGAACCGACGCCATCGCCGTGGCCGGCCTGGAAGAGGCGATCAAGCGGGGCAACGCCTACGCCGCAGCCGGCGCCGACCTGATCTTCGTCGAGGCGCCCGAGGCGGCGGAGCAGATCGAGCAGATCGTCAGCGAAATCACCGCCCCCGTCAGCCTCAACCTGATGGACGCCGTAGTCGGCGGCAAGACCCCCCTGGTGGCGATTGAGAAGCTGCGCGAGATGAGGGTCGCCCGAGTCAGCATCCCCGTAGGGCCGCTGTTCGCCTCCGTCCGCGGCATGATGAATTATCTGGAGGTAATCAGCGGCGACCAACTGGCCGAGGGCAGAACCGACCTGGTCGCCTCCTTCGAGGAGTTCAAGGAGCTGGTCGAGTTCGCCAAGTACCGGCAGCTAGAAAAGCAGTACCTGCCTGAGTTCAGGCCCGAGGAGTAGGGATTCCCAAGAGAACAACGGCAGGCAAGAGTGCCTGCCCCACCACGACAAGAAAGGCAAGCGCGAGCGACGCGAATGTATTCTGTAGGGCGGGGACCTGTGCCCCGCCCAGAATACCATACGACGACAACCGGCGCGGTACAGGCCCGCGCCCTACAACGGCAGCCCTCACCCTAGCCCTCTCCCAAGGGCAGAGGCAATAACGGCTAACGGCGCGGGCGCATGCCATGCGCCCCTCCAACGGCATCAATGAACAACGACAACGACGGCAGGCTGGAAAGCCCGCCCCACGCGCCAGTCAAGCAAAGCGCCAGCTACGCGATGATTATTCTAACATCCCTCTCCACCCCATATCTCGAATCGCATCTAGCCCGCCAGGCCGCAGACCAGTAGAACAGCCCACTGAGATGCACGCAGCACGCTTCGGCCGTTCGCCGAGCCCAGGGCTTCAGGCACCCGGGGCCAACACTCAAGAGCTTCGCAGCCTGCCGCCGTAACAGCATCTAGACAGCCAGGGAGGAGGCTAAGAGGACCGCGCGCTGAGTCGCCAGATCGTGCTCCGGACCGTATGACGGCTCCCGCTCGCCGCGAAGGCAAGCCGCTAAATCGGCCATGTCACGAACATAGCGCGGAATGTGAGGCACCGCAACCGCCTGCCAGCCCGCCCCGAAACCGCCCCGAGGGGACTTCAGACAGAGGCGCACCGCCGGCGGCTCCAGCGGCTGAATGATAACCGTGCCCTCCGTCCCGCAAACCTCCCAGCAGCGACGCTCCGAAGCATGCGCCTCCAGAGCCGCTGTGTGAAGCAGCGCCGCCGCCCGCGCAAACTCGAAAACGGCAGTGCAATTGTCCGCCAGGCCATCATCCTGGGCCCCATCGTGGCGTAGGAAAGGCCGCACCCTCTGCGGCGGCCCCAACGTCGCCACCAGCATGTCAATAAGATGACAGGCAAGCTCAAACATCATGCCGCCTGCATACTCCGCCAACTGCCGCCGAGTCGGCTCGGGGATGTCGGAGTTGATCTCCCCATGCACGTAGAAAACCTCGCCTAGCCAGCCCTCGCGAACCGCCCGCAAACACAACTCGAAAGCAGCGTTGTAGCGAAACATATAACCCATCTGCACCAGTAGACCGCGCTCCCCCGCCAGCTCCAGCAGGGACTCGAACTCGCTCAGATCAGAGCCGGCCGGCTTGTCGAGATGAATGTGCTTGCCGGCCTCGATAGCCTCGCGCGCGAACCCAAGATTGTCGCGGACACGCCCCTCCACCGCGACCATCGCGATCTGCTCGTCAGCCAGAAGCTGCGCGCGGTCCAGCCACCTGACACCAGCAAAAGCCTCAGCCTCGCGAGCGGCTGCCAGCAGTCCCGCATCAGGCTCGCAGACCCCCAGCAGCTCGAAATCGGGCGAATCCTGCAGGACCCGTAAGTTGCCGAGAGCATGTGCATGGGCCGTTCCCAGTAGCGCTGCGCCGATGCGTTGAGCCATTGGTTAGTTCACTCTCCTCGCGAGATTGGGATGGAACGGCGGGCCTCACCCTAGCCCTCTCCCAAGGGGAGAGGGAGTAACCACAACGACCACGGCAACGGCAGACCTAACCCCCTAGCCCCCTTCCCTGGTAGGGAAGGGGGAATTAGAAGGGGAATAGGTGGCCAAAGGATGCCCAAGCCACGGGATAATGGCCAGGAAAGACCTAAGCCAGGCAACAAAGTCAGGCGTGCGGTGACGTCAAGGTGCCCAGAAATCGGCCTGGAAATACATAACGACACTACTCAGGCCTCACCAAAGGCCCGCTGCGAAAGACACAACTGCGCCGGTCAGGCCTAGCTAGAGGTCGGCCTGGAAATATACAACAGTGTTGATGCGGAAGGTGTTGGTGCCCGCGATGGTGTTGCCCGGATAATACACAAACTGCGTAGTGCCATCTGCGTTGATTTTGAAGCCCGGATCATCAGCCAAATGCAGCAAATTAGCACCATCCCGGCGCTCGCAACCGGCAATCTCGTAGCCGTGAGTCGTGCCGTCGCCGTGAGTGACAATCACAAAACCCCCGGCCAGAGCCGCGCCCGGCGGTAGCTCCTGGTCAACCACAAAAGCATACTCGTTGGCCGCATCATCGCGCTCCACACCGGTGATGGTGCCGGCAATGGCCGCGCGCTCGCTCTCAATAGCGAAATCGCCGTAGCGCAGCAGAGTGCCGTCAGTTAAATAGGCGGTGATCGGTGCGCCATCGCGAAGGCGAATCAAACCCAAACGGCCATCGCAGGCCAGAGGCTTGCCGTCAACTTCAAGCGACACCTGCGCGCCGCCCTCAAGCGGCGATGAGATGATGTAATCGGTGCCGGCCTGATGAGTTACCGCCAGGGCCAGCGGACCGTGGACATCGTCGGGATCAGGAGCCAGCAGCGCCGCGACCGAATGGATAAAGGGCTTGCCCAGGTAAGGCTCATGGACCGCGACGAAGACGGAACTGAGATTCTCGGCGGCGCTGCGGCGGACCACCACGCCGGGCATCCAGTAGTTGTTCAGCTCGGCATCGCTCTCGTCGGCGCGGCGAATCGAGGGCATCATCACGTGATAGACCGTGGTGTCCGGCCGGCCGAGAACGGCAGTGCGGAGATGTACGTCGGAATCGTCGGTGAAGTCGAAGCTGACGGCCCAGTCGCCGGAGGTCTGAGCCTTGCGCAAATCGCGGATGAAGGCATAAGCGGCGCTGCGGCCCTGCGGGAACTCGCCGCCGTCGTTCTCGTTCCGGGGCAGGCGGAACTCAGCGTCAGGTCCCAGCAGCGTACCGTCCACGGGCTGCGTCGGCAAGCTCAGTGTGGCGGTCTGGTCGTAGTTGGCACTGCCATGCAGCGCCCAGTCATGCTGCGTGCCGCCGGCGACGCGGAAGATGTCCAGGACATAGGCATCGGCATCCGAGACGCCGACCATCACCAGGCGGCGGCGGTACTCGGTCGCCAGCTCCGGGTAGGCTACCGGCTCTCGGGCCTCCACGACCTGCAGGTCATCCGATAGCGGCGAATAGAGCGTGAGATCGCCGCCGGTACCGCGAGTGTGCTGGTCCTGCTCGTCTAGCGTCACCGTATTGTGCGCCATGCTGCGGACCGACCACGTGCGCCAGGCCGAATGGGTGTAGCCGATGTCGGAAAGCAGCTCGCGGCCCTTGGCCCAGAGAACAAGGTTGAGATCGTCAGCATGCTGGTGACCGTGACCGCCGCTGAAATGGAGATGGGCCTGCATCGCATCAGGCAGCTCCTTGCGGGCCAGGCGGGCATGGCCCATGCCGGCCAGCAGCACGGGAACGTTGCGCTCAGTGGGCTGGCGGCTACTTTTGGCCCAGTCGTCATGGACCGGCACAATGCGACGGTTAGGAAACACCAGCGCGCGCACGGAATTGACGGCCTTGTTGACAAACGGCAGATCGCGCTCCATGTCGAGGTTGTCGAAGCGCGAACTATCCTGCGGCCAAGTGTATCCGGGCGGGTCGGAATAGCCCTCGGCCACGCGGAATACGCTGCGCAGGCCGCCGATGGTCTGGTGATGGTAGCCGGCACTGCCCTCCTTCCACACGCCGTCGAAGAAGAACTGGTTGCGCAACAGGCCCAAGGCGCGGTTGATGCCATCATGCACGTAGTCCGGCTCGTTGAGGATGCGGCCATAGAGGATCAGGCTGCGGTATATGGGGGGCGACATGTTGCTGTAGTATTCCTTGTAGGTGCGCAGAAACTGTATCGAGGCGTGCAGCATGTCGGCCTCGATGGCTTTCTTCACGTCCACGCCCTTCTTCTCGCTCAGGCGCTCGAAGGCACCGCTGGCATAAAGCCGGTCATAGGCATAGGCAACATGAGGGGGGCCATCGCCATAGAACCAGCGGGACCAGATGCCGCCCCAGTACTCATACGGCGGCTTGGCGTCCGGCATCGGCCCGTCCTTGCCGACGGCGCGGTCTTTGACAAAGCACCAGCCGGCATAGCGCTGGGATATGTGATACAAAAGCTCGGCGCCGGCGTCGGCGTACTTGTCTTGGCCGGTGGCAAGGTAGCAGTCGGCGAACTCCTGGGCGAGCCTGCCGACATAGCTTTTTCTTTGATAGCGGGCGCGAGCAGTGAAATAATGCGGCTCGCCCCCCGGACCCTCCCAGTAGCGCCACTCGACCGCCTCGCCGCGGCGGTTCTCAAACTTCAGGACCTTGTCCATCGGGTACTTGTCGGAGGGGTACTCATGCCCGCAGAACTTGCAGTGAACGCCGTCAGGGTCCTCGATGCCGTTCCATACAAGCTGGCCGGACTGTACGCCCTGGTTGCAGTTGGGGCAATCGCAAAAGCGCACACCATTGCGGTCCGGCACCAGGTCGAGGATGAAGTCCATGCCGCGCTCCAGCAGGGGGTCGAGCTTGGCCTGCAGCGAGCGTGCCGAAGCTCCCGCAGTCGGCATCGCGGGATGCTCGATTTCGGCGGACTTCAACTCCGCTGCGGCGACCGGAGTGGTCACGGCGACGAGAATAAGCAACAGCAGCGTCAACTTCGCCCAAGACACGATAAGGACACACCCTTTCAGCGCGATAACGTGGCCGGCGGCGGCAAAGGCTCTGTGGGCTGTGCATATCCTTAACCTTTCGCCTCGGGATTGGCTTTACCTGCGCGAAAGCGAGCCACATCAAGAGCGCGGCAGGGACAAGCGGCGGCGATGTCGAAAGTTGCGGGGAATGGATACGGTCTGCGCGGAGGGAGGATGTAGATGGTTGCCTGGGTCGCGCTGGTGGTGCTCGAAGGCTTCTGTGTCTGGTGGCTGATCAAAGTCGCGCGTTCGGGGGCACATGAAGTGCCGATCGCCTTGGGCTTCATGGTCTATATCTATGCCTGCTTGCATGTGTTCGGGCACTTTCCGCCCGAATTCGGGGATTGGGAATCGCCGATTGCCCTGAAAGTCGTAGGCATCGCATTGCTGGTGCTGGCCGGGGCTGTGTTCGGCTGGTGCATGCAACTGATGAAGACCCTGGGCGCCGCCGAAGCAAACTGGGAAGATACCAGGGAGCTGGTAGAAGTCGGACCGTTCGGACTGGTGCGCCACCCGGTTTACGCCTCGGCAGCAGCGGCGGCGCTAGGTGTCGCGCTATGCCGGCTGACGCCTTTCAGCATCGCCCTGGGCGCGGTCGCGATAATCCTGTTCTACCTGGGAGCGCGGTTCGAGGACGGCTACAACAGCGATAAGTTCGGGGAGGTCTATGACGGGTACCGCCAGCGCACCAAGCTGATGGTCCCGTTGGTGCTGTAAGGAACGACGCCCTCACCCTAACCCTCTCCCAAGGGGAGAGGGAACAACGGCAAGCCTAACCCCCTACCCCCCTTCCCTGGCAGGGAAGGGGGAATCAGAAGGGGGATAGGCCGAAAAGCGGGCCGGTCTTCCAGCGGACGACTGCGTCGCCCGCTGCTCGGCACGGCCCCTCCGAACGACAACAGTAACGACAGCCCTCACCCTAACCCTCTCCCACAGGTAGAGGGGATAATAGCAACAGCAACGGCTGGGGGCTGGAAAGCCGATCCACGCGATGATATTTGGGGTGCCTGACCCAGAGGATGATATTCGGGAAGGCCAAGGGGCAGGATCGTCATGCAAAGGCGTAGGCTAGGCGGGGAGCAATCGGCGGGGCATGCGCAAGCCTGCAAGATGTAACTGAGGTGATGGGGAAAATGAATGTGCGGATTCCTATAGCGTTGGGCTTCTTGGCACTCATTGGGTCGGTGTGTGCGGCGCAACTGCCTGAAGGGCTGGCCTACCTCAAGCCCGGTACGCCCGAAGTCGGGGGCGTGCGCGACCTGTGCCTGATCTACCACGGAATGAAAAGCCGCGTGGCATGGACCAAAGAGGCGCTCATGCCCTATGTGGCATACGTGGACGAACAAGGCCGGCCGCGAGACTGGCTGTTCGACAGCTTCCTGTTCATCGAGTTCGCCACCGACAGCGGGGCGTGGCTCCACGCCTACCGCCAGGACCACCCGCAAGCCACTGCCGAGGACTGGGTCTGGCTGGCCGATTGCTGGTTCCGGCAAGATACCGGCCTGATCGGTCTGGAGCAGGCAGTGGCAGAGGTAGGAGCAACCCTCGGCGATCCCGACCGCAAAGTCAATGTCGTCATCACCATGCCTAAAGCCATGGAGCAGATCAGGCAATTCGGCCCGCTGGCAGGGCGGCAGGAAGTGCTCGACTTCAGCCGCGCCGAAGACCAACACCAAGCAATGGCGTGGTATATCGAGCGGGTGCTGGGGCACTGGCAACAACACAACTACCAGCACCTCAACCTGGTCGGCTGCTACTGGCTGGCGGAGAGTATTGCGGAAGCGGACCACGAGCTGGTGCGATGGGCGGCGGAGTACCTTCACGCGCGCGGCCAGAAGCTGTACTGGATACCGTACTTCGGTGCCAGCGGGCTGCATAAGTGGCAAGAGCGTGGCATTGACGCCACGATGCTGCAGCCTAATTACTTCTTCCAGAAGGAGCCGGAACTGGAGCGGCTACCCAAAGCGGCAAGGCGAGCCGGAACGGCAGGCTGCGGTATCGAGATCGAGTTCGATGCGCGCGCCCTGATTTCCGAGGACTACCGGCAGCGGTTCTATGCCTACCTCGACGCGGGTGTGAAATACGGGTGGATGAACGAGGCGCTGCTGGGCTACTACGAGGGCGGGCGGGCAGTTAAGATCTTCGCCGAGACGCCGGGCCTGGGCAGAGAACTCTACGAGGCCGTCTATCGCTTCGTCAAGGGAAGCTACCAGATGTCGGGCAAGGTGGACCTGTCGGGAATGGAAATACCGGCACACGACAACACCGGCAACCTGGCGCTGGCCACCAAGGGCGCGAGAATCCACGGCTGCGTGCGGCACGAAGACCAGCCGGAGTTGGCACCCGAAAAGATCATTGACGGTGACATCTACAACTATGGGGGCATGTACGGATACGGCTACTTCGCCTGGCCGAACAGCTTCACCATCGAGCTGCCCCAAAGCGCGAGCGTGGCCCGCACGCACACGATGCTGCATGACAGCGTCGGCCAGAGCTTCCGCTACCGGATCGAGACCTCGACGGATAATCAGAACTGGGAGCCGGCGGTGGATAAAAGTGAAGGCGAATGGCGCGGCTGGCAAGTGGACGAATTCGCGCCGCGTGAGGCGAAATATATCCGCTTCACCGGCCTGCACAATACCGCCAATGCCAACTTCCAGGTCGTGGAGTTCGAGGCCTATGCGGCGCAGCAGTAGGCCGAGACAGGCGGAGGCCCTGTCAGGAAATGCCGAAGCGCTCGTGGAACTCCTGCCAGAGGTCTTCGGGAATCGCCTCCGCGACCGCCGCAACGTCGGCCTCGAGAAGCTGCGGGTTGGTGACGCCGACTAAGGTCGAAGCAATGCGCGACTCGCGCAGGCAGAATTGTAGGTTGAGCGCCAAGAGGCTGAGGTCGCGCTGCTGACACCAATCCCATAGCTGGGTCGCCAAGCGCAACCTCTGCGCGGTGGCGAAACCCGGCCGCCTCTGGGCAACCCGGCGCGGGTCCTCATCACTCAGCAGCCCCAGCATCACCGCCGCCCCGTTGTAAACCCCGACATCATGAGCCGCCGCCGGAATCAGGACGCCCTGCACCGCGCTGCGGTCGAGCAGGTTGTAGTCGCAGAAGGTCAGAGATAGGTCGAAATGGCCGGTCGCGATGCAGGCGCGATGGAACTCGTGAGGCCGGCAGCCCAGACCGATGGCGCGGATCAGGCCATCTTCCTTGCACTTCAGCAGGGCTTCGAGCGCATTGCCCGGGTCCAGCACCTGGCCGAGGTTGTCCGGGTCATGCACCAGCAAGATGTCTAGGTAGTCGGTCTGCAGCAGCTCGAGGCTGCGCTCGACACTGCGGCGCGTAGCAGCGGCTGAATAGTCCTTACTGCCGTCCGGGCCGCGGCCGGTCTTGGTCGAGATGATGATGTCCTCGCGGGTGACCTCGGCGCTGCGCCACTGCGCCAGCGCCAAACCGACGCGGCGCTGGCTCTCCCCGTACATCGGGGAAGTGTCAATCACATTCAGCCCAAGCTCGAGGCCGCGATGGACCGTGGCCACCGCCAGGTCGTCACTGTACTCGGTGGAGCCGGGGGCGGTCCTGCCCAAATGCGCGCCGCCCATGCCCAGGGCTGTGACCTCAAATCCGGTGCGGCCCAGACGGCGCTTGGTCAAGGCTAGATTCGTCATCGTGAATTCACCCTAGAAATTTGGAATGGATGCGTGTGGGGCGGGGATAGAACGGCGACCCTCACCCCCGGCCCCTCTCCCAAGGGGGAGGGGAGAACGGCAGGCCTAACCCCCTAGCCCCCTTCCCTGGCAGGGAAGGGGGGAAGCAACAACCGATAGGTCGGCCAAAGCTAAAGCGGGCCGGTTTCGCTGCGCTCAGCCGGCCCCTCCGCAAGACCAAGACAAAAACAACGGCAACGGCACCCTCACCCTAGCCCTCTCCCAAGGGGAGAGGGGATAACAGCCAAACGCCAACGGCGCGGGCGCAGGCCCTGCGCCCCTACAACGGCATCAATCAACAAGAATGGCTGGGCCCGGGTACCCGATGCGCCCGTACAACGGCAACGACTGGGCTGCCCCCAGCGAACAGCTCAACACCAACCAGACCCCCACGAGCCGCTATTCGACTAGATATGGTGCTTTCGTGAGGTCTATCTCGGTGCCGCCATGCTGCGCCGACTCGACGGCCGCCAGGGCCGCCGCCAACGACTTGATGCCGTCGCGGTAGGGTGACCGTACGCGCTGCGGATCGTCCGCAATGATGGCATCAAAGAAGGTCGCGAACTCGCCCCGGTAGTCGGCGCGGTCCGGCTCGTCCTGAGCAATCTGCTCCCCACCAACCGTCAGCGCGCCATTGCCCAAGTCGTACAAGGAACCGTCGGCCACTACCAGGAAGCCCGAATGCCCGCCGGCCTCAAGCGCAGTGCAGGTGGTGAGGTTCGCCAAGCCGCCGCCGGCCAAAGTGTACGTGACACAAATAGTCAAGGGAATGTCGAGCTCGGCGGTCTTGTCGCTGCGGTCCAGGCCGCGCGCAGATACCGCCGTGTACTCAGCGCCCAAATAGCGCAACAGGTCAACCGCATGAATAGTGTTCTCGACGAAAGCGCCGCCGGAAAGCTCCTCCAGCATCCACCAGTATGCGGTGGCCCTGCTGCCGTGCAGCCGATGGATCAGCGCCTGGATGATGGGCTTGCCGGCAAGATGCAACTTGGCCTGCTCCGAGGTCTTGGCATAGCGACGGTTGAAGCCGACAGCGCTGATGACGCCCGCCTGGCGGATGGCGGCGTTGACCTCGTGAGCCTTCTCCATGCTGAGGGCAGGTGGCTTCTCGACGAAGACGTGAACACCGCGCTGGGCGGCGATAATCTCAGCATCGGTATGGGCGAAGGGTGGCACGAATATGCAGACGGCATCCAGAGACTCCCGATCGAGAAGATCGTGATGGTCGCGGTAGCACTTGGCCACGCCGTACTCGTCGCCCCGGGCCGCCAGGTTCTCAGGATTCGTGTCGCAGAATGCAGCCAACTCGATTTGAGGCAAGGTGGCGAGTATCGGCAAGTGGCAGATCTCCGCCATCTTGCCGACACCGATGATACCGACGCGCAACTTGGTCATGCGGGAACCTCCTGATGGTGCGATCGCCACTGCGGCGATGCTGCGGTCTAACCGGGATCCTTCATGCGTAAAACGGCCTCGGGCTGGAAGGCCGAGCTACGCGAGAGTTCTTCCTAACCCCCGTACCCCCCTTCCCTGCCAGGGAAGGGGGGGAGCAACAACTGGGCCGGATTCTCGGCGGAAGCTAGCGCTTCCCGCCTCGTATGCGGCCCCTCCGCAAGACCACGGCACAAACAACGACAACGGCTGTCGGGCTGGAAAGCCCGACCTACGCGGTTTGTTGGGAAAGGCCGAGCCACGCGAGTTCTGAAGTATCCAGCTAAGCGCCTAGGCCCGGTGCTCAGTCGGCAGCGGCGTTGTCAAGCAACTGCAACACGCGGGTGGCGGCCTGAGATTCTGTATCCCCCTCGGCGATTCCTGCAGCCCACTCGCGAAGTTGGCCGGTGAGATCAGCAGCCTGTTGGTCGCGGCCCAGGGCCTGCAAGGCGCGAGCCTTGAAGACATCGGCCTCGCCAAGGCGGGCGTGGGTCTCGTCAGCCGCCGCCTCAAGATGGCGCTTGCGCTTGGCCTCATCCCCCATGTCAGCAGCGGCTGCAGCCAGCAGCCAGTGCATCCGCGCCTCCTCGGGATAGGCCGCGCGGCCGACACCGAGATTGCGCGGGTAAGTGAGAGCGAGTTCGTAGTCGGCGATGGCTGCGGCGGTCCGGCCACTGCTGAGATGCTGCTGCGCGCGTCCGACCAAGGCACGGGTCCAGTGGGCGTGCATGCCGCGAGCGCCCTCCCAGGGCAGGAAGGTATAGGCCTGGAGCAGCTCCAGCGCCTCATCCCAGCGCTGCAGGTCGAGCAAACAAACGATGCGGCGCGCGGCGACATCCCAGCGGTTGACTGCCGGGTCCGGCCCGGACTCAAGGGCGCTCAGACGGCTTTCGGCATCGGCCCCGGCGCGCTGGAAGACCTCGTCGCGTTCAAGGTAGAGGTGATAATCGTCCGGGCGGCGAGCAATCGCCTTGGCGTACCACTCGAGAGCGGTATCGTGCTCGTCGCGCCACAGGCTATAGGCGAGGCCGAGATTGCGGCAGAGGACCGGATTCTCGTCGGAGATGCCGGCTGCGGCATGCCAGGCTCCGAAGGCCTCCTCGCGGCGGTTTAGAAAGGCCATGAGATTGCCCAGGAGCATGCGGGCCTGCCAGTCGCCAGGATTGCGTTCGATGGCGGCCTGGAGCACTTCAAGGTCCTCCAGGCGCGAGGGGAAGCAATACTCCGGATCAGGAGCGTCCGTCATCGCCAGTAGCTGTTGCAGCTCGGCGGGGGTGGACAAGTCGGCGAGGTGATAGCGAACTATCGGCGCGGCGGCCACGGCTTCGCTGGTAGTGACGCCGGTAGTCAGAAGCATCTCTGCTTCCTCAAGCAAGCCGCAGTCGCGGTACTTGAGGACCAGCTCCAGCCATTGCTGCGGGTCGTCGCCCAGAATGCTGATAAGGTCGGCCATCAGGTCGAGCATAGTCTCGGGATCGTTGTCCCAACGGGCGATAAAGAGGCGCTCGGCGACGAACTCGACCGCCAACGGATTCATGATGGCGGCTGTTTTCAGGACAGCCTCGACATCAAGCTCCAACAGCCGACAGGCCACGGCTACGATAAAGGAGACGTCGAGATCGGAGAGGCTATCCTGAACAAGCTCAAGCACCCGGTCATAGTCGCCTTGGCGCAGGGCCAGCTTGGCCAGAGTCAGCCGGGCTTCGGAGGCGCACTTGCTTCTGCCGGCCAGCCACCAGAGAATTGCCTCAGCTTCCCCCGCCTGGCCCTGCTGAGTCCTGGCGAGGGCCAGGTAGTACCAGGCTTCGTCGTTCTGGCGGTCGCGGGCTACGGCCTGCTGGAGATGCTCGGCCGCCTTCTCCAGCAGGCCGACTCGCAGACTGATCAGGCCCAGGCCGAGATGGGCAGTGCTGAGACCGGGGTCCTGCTGCAGAGCCTGGCGGTAGCTCTCGGCGGCTGCTTCATAGTCGTCCTGCAGCTCTTCGCGGACGCCCTGGGTGGCGAGCTCCTCGGCGGTGGCTTGGCGGTCCTGAGCAAGGGGAGCGGGCTTGATGTCCACCGGGCGGGAGAGGGTGCGGATACGGTCGGGTGTGAAACGCAGGACTTCCACACCCTCGGATAACAGGGCGACGCTGAGATCATCAGGCGAAGACTGGTTGCGAAGGGGGACGGTGACGGCGAAAGGCCGGTCGGGGGCAAGAGCCACCTGCTTGCTGAAGATGCGCTTGTTGTTGCGGTGGACTAGCAGTTGGCCGCGGCCCATCTCGGAGTTGACGAGGCCGGTGATGGTCGCCTGCTCGCCGTCAAGCTGCCAGTTGACGGCGGCGAGGTCGTTAGCGAACTGGAAGCCGCCAATGCCGGAGACGGGATACCAGGCCTCGGTCCACTCGAGGTCCTGGTAGGGCGGTATGAACTCGACGACGCTCTGGTCCACGAAACGGCCGGCCTGTAGCTCCACATATTGGCCGTCATCATCAGTGAGCAGATCAACCCAGATCATGCCCTCATCCGCCGTGCCCCAGGTGAAGAACTTTTTGCCGAACTCGATTTCGCGCTTGGCCCAGTGAACCAGGCCGGCATCCTGGTCCTCGTAGTAGCAGCCGAAAAAGTTTTCGTCGGAGTCCATGCAGAAGATGTCGTTGGGGCGCTGATGATTGCGGTAATAGCTGAGGTCGGTGCCCTCGAGCATCGGGTAGCCGTGAATGCCATGCGAGGTGCGGACCTGGGTCGCCGGAAAGACCAGGTGCAGATCATCGGTGGCGGGGACGGCGGAATTGGCCCAGAAGTAATGGCGCTGGCGCAGGGCGGTGGGGTTGTGCAGCACCACGTGCTGGGTGAGCCGGGCCTCCCCGGCCTCCAGGCCGAGCTCGACGCTCCAGCGCATGCGGCTGACGCGGTCGGTGGCGCCGACGACAATGCTTGCGCCCTCGCCTTCGGGGTCCTCCATAATGGTCGCCATCACCGGCGAAACAGTGACATGAGTGTGGCCGGGATGAGGGAAGTTGAACTCGATGCCGCCGGAGATCCAGGCGGCGCGGCGGGCCACAAAACCGTACTTGACGACATTGTTGCGATAGAAGACTTCCCGCTCGGCGACCTTGTCATAGAGCGAGTATAAGCGGCCGCCAAGCTCGGGCAGGACGATCAGGTGCAGGTACTCGTTCTCCACGTGCAGAGCTCGATAGGCCAGCGTCTGCGCGCCCTGAGTGAGGTCGAGGTCGTCGAGCATCGGATAGGGATAGATGCGTCGCGAACCGGCTCTGTGCCAAGGGGGATTGGGGTCGCCAGGCCCCAGCTTGTAGGTCTTTAGTTCGATCGCGTCTTCCCACGCCGAGACAGTCATAGCCTTGTCCTCCGGGATTAGGCGTTTACGGGCAAAGGCCGGGCCGGTTTCGCTGCGCTCAGCCGGCCCCTCCGCAAGACCACGGCAAAAACAACGGCAACGGCGGAAACGGCGGGCGCAATGAATTGCGCCCATACAACGGCCCCCTCACCCTAGCCCTCTCCCAAAGGGAAAGGGGAGAGGGGACAACAGCAACGGCAACGGCGGCAGGCTGAACCCTGCCCCACCGAAAGACTTAAGCATAACGGCTGCGGCGGCGGCTCAATTCGTAACGTCGCTGGGGAGTTCCCCGGTAGCCTGGGTTTCTCCTGCCAGCCTGCGTGATTTGCGAAAAAGTCTGCGGAAGGCGAGTCGGGGAATACGTGGGGAGCGAAGCTGGGCACGTGCGGAATCACAAAAGTGCCACTGATGGCAATCGGCAGCCTCAGTGGCGAATCAGTCTCAAATAGAAACCCGATGGGGTCAGAACCCCTCGGGCGGCCCCGGAGGTGCGGAAAGTCCGCGCACGGCGAACTGTGCGGTCACCTCAGTGCTCTCGAGGTCCTGGTTGTCCGTGGCGGTGACGGTGACAGTATATACGCTGTCCTCGGTCTCAAGGTTCTGCTCGGCAGCATAGGTGCCGCCATACTGCCCACCGCTGAGGGTGAGGTTGACGGTGGCGGTGCCGCCTGCGCCGGTGACCTTGGCCGTGACCGTGGCGACGGCGTTGTCATCGGTTGCTTGCGCCGTAATCGTCACGTTGCCGCCGACGAAGGCCACCTGGGGCGGCTCAACCTCAAGATCGGTGACCTCCGGCGGCTGGTTCGTGGGAGTTCCGCCGCCACCACCACATCCAGCAATAAGTGCAGTTAAGCCTATTAGTAACAGGATTCTATGAAGCATCTGTCGAGCCTCTCGCATACTGTTGAAGTGAACTAACCACAGTGTCCGCAAGGTGCCGATGAGCAATGGCCTGGGGCTGGAAGCCCGACCCACGGGGTTTATTGGGAAGCCTCAGTTGCGCGATACAACGATGCCTCACCCCCTCCCCTCTCCCACAGGGAGAGGGGCAACGACAGCGACTGTCGCGCCGGAAGCCCGACCCACGGATTCCTTCAAGCCAGGATCAGGTAGTTAGACGTATGGCGCAGCGTTGCGGTTCCCGGTGCATCCACGTAATCGCGGCGTAGCCAGGGCCAGGCCATTTCAAAACCTGGCTTCTCAGGACTCGCGACCCGGTGAGACGCCGCTTCTTATCCAGGGGACAGTCCCCCCATTTCGGGGTCTTGAAACGGCTTCTAGTCACTGATTGGCCACTTACGGCCCCAAGAAAACGGTAATACGCCCGTTAGCCCGCCTCCAGCTCCTCCAGCAGGCCCTCCGGGACCGAGGCGGCATAGACGTGCGGTAGCCCCGTGTAGTCGGAGTTGTAAATGACCCACTTGCAGTCCGGACTGAAATAGGGATGCACATGAGTGTACTGAGGGCTGCCGAAAGAGGCACCCGACTGGCAGAGTACGCGCTTATTGCCAGTCTTGATCGAGCCGACCACGATCGCCGCATCGTAGAAAGTGTCGCTGACAAAGAAGCGGCCATCGCGCGAGGCATTAGGATGCGAATACAGAAAATCGTTAGTTACCACACGGGCCTCGGGCTCGCCCGGGCGCACGGCCAGCAGCAGGCCCGCTTGCTTCATCTCATCGTAGCTAGCAGTGGGGCTGCCGTTGATGGTGAGCAGGATTTCACCGGTGGTGCCGATCCAGCACTGATGGCCCTGGACCCGCCAGGTATGGGGCTGGCCCACCGGTAGCTCGCGATAGTTGCCGCCACTGCTGTCAATCAGATAAAGCGTCGCGCCGATAGGCCCGGTTGATTTGACAACCCGCCCCTGGTCGTCGAACTCACAGCCGCGATTGTGCTGGATGAGATAGTCCTTTGCCCTGCCCGGCTCGACCTGGGGATGGGCATTGCAGATGTCGGTGCCCTCATGGATGACCTGCCAGGTGCCGGCCGCCAAGTCACACTTGACAATGCCGAAAAGTTGCCGGTCGAGCCTGGTGGCGAATATGTAAGTATTGTTGTCAGGAGCGATAGAACCCAAGGTGCCGATTTCAGGTAGGCCCTCGAGGCGGTAAGTCTCCTGGTCGAGGGTGGCGGTGTCGGTGCGGACGATTTCACAGCTATCCGGAGCGTACTGGCGCTGGCAATAGAAATAGCGCTGGGCGGTGCTGACGGCGACGCCGCGAATGCCCGGCACCTTCTCGCAGACAGGAGTGAGCCAGTTGGTCTGCAAGTCGGCTCGCCAAATCTCCACCAGGCCATAGGGACGATAAGAGAGCTCAAACATCAGCCAGCGGGAAGAAGGGTCCATGTAAGGCACTTCGCCATAGATGTTGTGATGGATCGCAGGAGCACTGGTCAACTGTGTGATCTGTGCCCCCGAATCGGGATCGGTGCCGCGATTGATGGCCTCTCTGACAGTGATAGCGCCTGGTTGCATGGGGTCACTCCTAAGATGGTAAAGGCTGGGCCGGATTCTCGGCGGAAGCTGGGGCTTCCGCCTCGTATGTGGCCCCTCCGCAAGACCACGGCACAAACAACAGCAACGGCAACGGCTGTCGGGCTGGAAAGCCCGACCTACGCGGAGGTGAAGCAGAGCCCACGCTACGCGAGCCAGAACGGGGACAGGCGAGACGGCTGTCCTACCGAGCGCTGGATAGACGGGACACCTGTACCACCGAGCACGGAGGGGGGGGGCGCTGCAACTCAAATCCAACGCCTTCGCTGTGGCTGCCCCCTACATGCACGGATTCTACCTATTCCGTCACCTGTAAGGCGTACACGCTGCCGTCGTCGCAGCCAGCTACAATCTCTCTCGTGGCGGCGTTGCCATCCAACTCGCAAACAGCCACATAACGCATCCAACCGGCCGCCTGATACCAGCCCAGTACCTCGCCCTGAGTGTCAAGTATCTTCACCGTGCCATCCTCGCAAGCACAAATGATCTCCGGCGCCTCGTCGCCAAGCACGTCGGCAATGGCCAGGTCGCGGCAAACCGCCAGCAGATTGGTCTGCACCAGCGGCTGGCCGTCGGCATCGAACAGATAGAGAATATGATTTTTGGAGCCTACCGCAGTCTCCAGCTTGCCGTCGCCGTCGAGGTCCCCCAGCGCCAGGGCACTGATGTCCATGCCGGTCTGGTAAGTGGGCAGAGAGCGCCCCTTCCACTCCTGGAACCAGATGATGCCGGCGCGGTCGCCGACAACGATCTCACCGACGCCATTACCGTCAAGGTCCGCGCAGGCAACCACCGTCGGCCCGGCATGACCGCTGCCGCCACCGGAGCCGATCACCTTGCCGTCCGGGGAATAGACGACCGCGCTGGTGTAGCTATTACCCATGATGACCTCTTTTCTGCCGTCGCCATCGAGGTCAAAAGCATCGCCACAAGTGGGCGTATGGGCCCAGCAGCACTCGTCCCAGATGAGTTGGCCAGTATGGTCATAGACATAGGTGCGCCAATTGGCCGAGCCGATGATGATCTCGGCATCGCCGTCATTGTCAATGTCGGAGTTGTAGATGACGGTGAGGCGGCTGGTGAAGGGTTGCACGCCCCGGTAGCCGGCGCGGGCATAGGTCCGGGGCGGTGGCTGGATGGTGAAGTTCTCGGTGCCGTCTGCCTTGACCGAGTACATGCTCTTATCTTCGCAGGCGGCGACGATCTGGTAATCGCCGACGCCGGTGCTGTTGACCACGGTCAAGTCGTTGATGATGTTGGGTAGCTGGTACTTCCAGAGAGCGGCGCCGTCCGGGCCGATGGCGTGGAGGGCCTTGTCGGTACCGCCGGCAAAGGTCTCGTCGCGATTATCGCCGTCAATATCGGCCACCTGCATGGCGTTGAGATGGAACCCGCTGCTAGCGATCTGCGACTTGGGGGCGATGCCGTTGAGCTCCAGGGAGTCGATATAGACATTGTGGGCTGCCGTGTAAGGCACCGCCACGATGCGGACGTAGCGGGCAGTCATCGGCTTGTCCGGCATCAGCGTGTACGGCATCATGGCGTCCTCGAGCTCCTTGGCGTTCTCCAGCTCGCCGAACAGGCGCTTGTCGTTAGCGAACTTATCGTCACTGATCCAGGCGCTGAGCTTGCTGACGCCGCAGCCACCGTTGAAGCTCTTGAGCTGACGAGAATTGATAACGATTTGGCGCAGCTCTTGGGTCTGGGCCATGTCAATGTCAAGCTGGACGGTTTCGCCGTCAGGGAACATGACGTTGCCACCGGGGTTGAGCAGGTCGGGCGGCTTGCCTACGCCGTAGCCGGCTTGGTCGGCCGTCATGGGCGTGCGGTCGGCCTGTAAGGTGACCCCAGGTGCAGCGGCAAAGTTGGTGTAAGCGCAGAAGTCATTGTACTCCCACAGCTTCGCCAGCTTCTCGCCGGTGCCGACCTCGCGCTCCTGAGCACCGGCAGCGGCGGAGGCGTAGTGCTGGAACTTCTCGCCGAGGGCCTCGGCAATACCCTGCAGCGCCAGCTTGTCAAGGGGCCGCAGCTTGAGCGCGTGCGTGCCCTGCTCAAGCATCTCGGTGGTCTCACCGGCGGCCGTGACATAGGTTACCTCGACCTGCTCGCCGGCCTGGAGTTGGGCCGCGCCGGTGGCCAGGTTGACCTGGACGTTCACCGGCATATTTGATTCCAGCAGCGGTCCCATAACGCGGAGACGAGTGGCCGCGGCTACAGTCAGGGTCTCCGGGGTGACGTAGAAGGCGGCCGCCTCGATGACGGTGCCGGGAATGAGAGTGGAGCGCTTGATGCCGGCGGCGGCGAGCCGGCCGCTATCATTGATTAGGTAGGTGGTGGTATCGCCGGCGCGATAGACATCCACATGCTGGGCATCGCCCTGGAGAGCGGTGGTGTAGATAACATTGGCGAACTGGTAGCTTTCGCCGGGCTGCATGTCGGCCTTCGCGGCCTCAACCAGGGCCCGGGCCTCGGTCAGGGGGAAAGGCGGAGAATTGAGGGAGGTACCCGCCGATTCCTTCTCAGACAGGGCCGCATCGGAGGCGACAACCAGGTTGAAGCGCCCCGGGTCTTTATCGGAGGTCCAGCGGCGGCCCTCGAGTTTGGCATTGCCGAGGGTGCGCCAGATGCACTGGAAGCTGTACTGAGCGGGGTCAAGGCAGCGCAGGTCGTCCACGATGAGGAAGTAGCGCCCTTTCGGCCAGATCACGGTACGGTCCCACCAGACGCCGTTGTAGTCGTCCAGCCGCGAGCCGAAAATGCCGAGAGCGTCAAAGTCGGCCTCGGCGATGACCCGGGACAGCTCCGGCGTGCGGCCGGCCCAGCCGTCTTTCAGAATCGTGACGGTATTGTGCTCGGCCAGCGAGGGGATCATGTAGCCGTCATCATAGAGGCGCACCTGGCCGCTGTCATAGTAGCGGACTATGCAGTTGGCGTCGGCGTGGGAATGGAAGCCGTAGCCGAAGCCACTGATGCACATGTACTGGTCGGCCTCGTCAAAGCCGCTGCGGAAGGCGACCTTGTCAAAGCACTCGGCGATGGGGAACTGGCGATTCTGTCCGCCGCTGCCGCGATTGTAGATCCACTCGGCCAGCGGGGCCTTGTTGACGCCGAGCAACTCATCAGGCCGCTGGCGGGGAATCACCTCCGGCGGCACCCAGTAGCGGGTCGGCCCGAAGCCGTGATGGTCCCACCACCACAGATAGCGGCCATCGCGGTAGAGCCAGGCAGCCAGCGGATAGGCAGCGACCAGGTACTTGCCGCCGAGGCCACTGGCATCGCCAAAGCCGGAGACGCGACCGGCATTGTCGGTAATCAGCATGTCAAAGTCGGCCATCTTGCGAAGACACTCGAGGTCGAAGTAGCGCCAGTCGGGGCGGTTAAGCGCCCAGTCATAATTGCCGGTGAGGGTGATGTTGCCGTAGCCGGGGCAGTCCTCGTTGACCTTCCAGTTGATCATGTTGGGCTCATAGTAGATGTCCATGTTGTCGAGGAGGGCCTTGCCGACCGGCAGGTCGGGGTAATAGCGGGTGAAATACATGGCGGCATGGGAGGCCCCGGTGGCATTCCAGTTGTTGCCGTGAGGATCGGTCGAGGGGTTGACCGTGGCCTTGGCATAGGGCATCAGATTGGCGAAGCGGTGGAAGAGATTGGCCAGCTCGAGGCGCTCCTGGTCGGTGAAACCCGGCCCCTCATCAATGCGGTCGTATTCGTTGAAGATGAGGCGGCAACTGCGGACATCGGAGGCGTCGCCCTCTGCCTCGAAAAGTGCGATGAGCTTGCGCATCGCAGCGACGAATAGCTTCGCCCACTGGGGATGGCCGGTGGTGAAGTAGGAGTTGCAGTACGACACCGCCACGCCGCCCATCGAGCGGGAAGAGGTGTTGCTCTCGATGTTCTTAAGCGTCGCGGCAACCGTCTCTTCGCTGGGGGGATCGCCGGCACCCGTGATCTCGATCAGCGGGCCGACGCTGCCACCTGCGCTCTCGCCCAGTATCTCGATGAACCTGTCAACGCCCGCCCCGCAGCCCTCCGGCGTGACACTGCCGATATAGACGACATTCTTGCCGGTCAGCCAGGGGTTGTGGACGGTGCGGATGACATAGGCAGCCTCACCTTTCGGCCAGGACCAGTCGCAGATGACCAGGGAGCGGTGATAGAGCTTCTCGACCACCGGGTTGTTGGCAAATACGCCGAGAGCGATAACGTTGGTGGCCTGCATCGCCTCGTCGGTGACCTGGCCGGCGATCACAATCGGCGGCGCGGCCCCGTAGGCGTGCTTGATGGCACCAGCCAGCTTGGTCGCCAGCGGCCCGTAGCCGATCTCGTCAGGGACGGCAATGAGACAACTGGCCGCCCCGTCAGTGACCAGAGCGGTGTCGAGATACATGGGCTTGAGTTCGGTGATTTGAGGAACGTCGGCGGCCCAGACACTCGCCACCAGAACCAGTAAAGCGACTAGGAATAGCGTGCGGCGCATTTTGACTCCTCCTTGTCGAGCAATGTAGCGTTTAGTTGCCGGTCAGTTGGGTACGGCAGATATACCAGGTGTCACCAGGACCATAGTCGTAAATGGCATAGGTGTTGTTCGCCCTGAACCTGCCCGCGTCCTGCGTGTTACGAAGGGTGACAATCTGAGTGGGCAGATCGCGACTGACCATCTCGACCGAAGCAAGGCGCATCAATTCCGCAGGCGCTTGCTGGCAGACGATGACTTTGCCGTCGAAGAGCCGGCGACATTCCCGCTGCTTGGCCATGTTGTAAGGTGATATGAGGCGGCCTGCTTCAGCCTCAATCTCGGTTATCAAATTGCTCGCCAGTATCGGCTCCAGGACGGTGGTAATCCACCATTGATCCTCCGCTGCTTGCTCCACCGCCTGGATGTCAAAAGCGGTCGCCTTGGGATACGACGGATTCTGGATGCGGATCACTTGGCCCGAGGCGTCGGTCAGGTCAGCCTTCGTGGTTACTCTCATGCGGCTGTTGGGGTAGTCCACTTCCACTATTTCGCCGCGGATCGGCTCGCCACTGGCGTCGGGCGGCCAGTTGATTGCAAGCTGCCCCTCTGGGCCCTCAATCAGAACGCTCTCGGGGCCTTGGTAGCGTTCCTTCTCCTGCAGAGCGGGTATGACCGACTGGAGGCGGTACTTTTTGCCGTCAGGTGTAGTGATGCGGAGGCCGGCGGGCATTTGGTGCTCAGCGCAACCGGGCATCGGCAGGGGCTCGATGGTCAGGCCCAGGTCATCGCCCTGGAACGGCTCGTGGACCGCGACAAAGGCTGTCGAGAGGTTCTCTGCGCCGCTGCTGCGCACCACCAGATAGGCATCCAAGGGGCTGCAGTGAACCAGGCCCCTGGCCTCGCCCTTGCCGATGAAGACCTCGCGGCCGGGTGCACCCAGCATGTGAATATTGTAGCCGGTGCCGGCCTCGTCGCCGCGCCGCCAGGTTGCCGTGAAGCTGTCTTCAACCCGGCCGGAGCGGATGTCCTTCACGTACGAGTAACCATTGTTGGTAGTGCTGAGGTACTCCACGTCCGTGCCGGCGAGGGTGCCGGGGCGCGCGGCCAACTGCCGGTCGCAAGTGATGGTGAAATTGGTGCCGGCCTCGCCGCTGGTGGAATGGAAGGGCCAGTCATGCTGCGAGCCGCCGGTGACGCGGAAGATGTCAACCACGAAGTGATGGTCCTCGTCAACCTGGATGACCGCAGCAGTCCGGTGGTAAAGAGCCGCCTGGGGGTAAGTGTCATAGGAGTACGCCGCGGCCACCTGCGCCCAGTCGCAGGCCCCGAATAGGTCCGCTGAAGCACAACTGCCGCGCTGCTGATTCGTCTCGTCTAGCAGCACGGTGGGATGGGTAATGGTGGTGTCAAGCCACTGGCGGCGCTTGGCTGAGCCCATATTCGTCGGGTAGCCGAGGTCAGCCGTGAAATCGTAGCCGTAAGCCATGAGCTTGAGCATCAACTGGTCGGGATGGCCATGACCGACGCCGGAGTTGGCGTGGTAAAGCAGTACGTGCTTGCGGGTGCGATAGTCACTGCCCATGTGCATCAAGGTCATGCCGACTTCATGGCCGAGGAAGGTCTTGCTCAGCTCGCCCCGGGGAGCCACCAAGCTATCGGTGCCGCCGCCATCGCCGTAGCCGAAAAAGCCGCCATCACAGGAGATGCGGTCTTGCCACTGCGCGATCATGCGGAAGCGGCTGCCGAACTCCTGATGCACATCGAGGCCGTCGGTGTAGATCTCGCGGCCCCGGTAGGCGGGCAACACGCTGCCGATGCCGAGATAGAGCTTGTTGACGTGCCAGGAGTAGCTGCTGGAATCTTCGTGGCCGCGCCCCTCGCGATAGAAGGCGCCGATGACGCCATGCCTGACGCCGGCTGGACCGTCAATCAGCTCCTGGATGATGCGGTCGTTGCGGAAGACCAGGCCGAGATGGGCCATCGCCTCGAGGTTGGCCATGCGGCCATTGCTGGTCTCCAGCCTGGCACTGCGGCGCAAAAACTCCCAGCAGTAGCCGAAGAGGTTGTGCTCGATGTTGTAGGTGAGGTCCTGAGTGTCGGTTTGACCGTCGCCGTTATAGTCGGCGCCCTGTTTGGCGGTGAAGAAATCCACCACGGCCCCGGCCTGCGGGACGGCCTCAAAGACCAGATCGTAGGACCTTGCCAAAGTCTTGATGAAACCGTTCTCGAAGACCTCACAGCCAATGTAGCCGCGGAAGGGGAGCTTGCGGTAATCCACCTTAGTGTCGAGGCGCGAATTGTACCAGCGGTAGGTTTCGGCCAGCTTGTTGAGTATGATCAGGGCCTTGTCGGCATAGCGCTGCTCGCCGGTGACGGCATAGGCCCACGCCAGAGCATGAACCGGCGGCCGATGGCCATCCAGTTCCGGTCCGTCGAAGTCGAACGGCTTGCCGTAGGGGTGCGAAATCAGCATCCTGAGCAAGAACATGCGATAGGCGGGGGTGAAGTAGAACATCTGGTGCTGAGGGAAGCCTGCCGGCGGCTGCCAGCCATTGCCATCATCCACGATCTCAAGCAGCTCGCCGGTCGCCGGGTTCTTGACCTGCATCCCCGGCGCCCACTCCTCGCCGCCGAAGGTGCAGCGATAGGTGTTGGGCTTGCCCCAAACCGGCAGGATAGTGGTGCTCTTGCCGAGATGCAGCGGACAGCCCTGATTGTAATTGGGCACCAGGGAGCGAGGATTGTCGGGTGAGATCATGTCATAGATGAACTCATCGCTCTTGGCCATCCAATAGTTGACCCACTCGGCATCAGGGGGCGGATCACCCGGCTGGTAGGCGGCCCGGGCCGCGTTGACCTCCGCCTCCGCGTTCAGGCCCCGGAACGCGCGCTCCTTGGGGTAGGCGTCGAAGATCGCCAGCGCGTCGCGCACCTCCGCCTCCGGCGGCCAATAGCCGAAACTGCGCTCAGCCGGTGGCGCTGGCTGCGCGGCAACGGGAATGCTCGTCAAGAGGCAGAGTAAGACAATCGCAATGATCAGAGACAAGCGACCACCTCCGAGGGCTGAGCGATCAAGCTATAGTCTAGCTTTCGCCACGGGGCGCCGGAGGCCTGCCTAGGTGTGGCCGTAAAGGCAACGGCTGTCGGGCTGCCCTTCGACGTTGCTCAGCACCGTGAGCTTGTCGAACGGTCGAACGGTCGAACGGGGAAGCCCGAGTCGCCATCGGCAAGCTCCACGCCAAACACATACTCTGAAGTAGCTTTTGGAGAGGCACCTGTGGCTTGCGCTCACTGCGATACGCTGCAACCTTCCAGCGAGGTGGCAAAACGTAGCGTCGCGTCTCTGATGGGGAGCAGCCAGGTGGTGGCCTCGCCCTGAGGTTCCGAGGCTGGCTGCGGGATGTCAGACAGATCAGCGCCGGGGGCCAGCGGGATGATCGCCACCGTTAGCATCGCCGGCAGGCTGACGCGGCCAGTGTATGTCAGCGCCGGCGCCGGCATCAGCTTGTTGCTCCAGCGGCCCGTCCAGCCGCGCCCGTGATTCTCGCGGTCCCCCTCCATGCCCCACAGCGTCCGGTTGGGCTTGCCGTCAGGCCAGTAGCTGGTGCGCGGCTGCTTGTCCCCGATGGTCAGTTGCGGCTGCAGGTCCCCCGACAGCGGCAACAGCACCAGCCGCGCCCCATTCGGCGCTTGGGCTATCGCCATACCGTCCTGGAACTCGATCTCAATTTCCTTGTCGAACTGGAAGTTCTGCTCGATGTCAGCAGCTTCAAGATGGCCTTGCCCCTCGGGACTGGTGATGAGATCCTGCAGCAGCCAGTATGACTTGTCAGCGAAAAGCATCCGGCGCTGCCACGCAACAGGCTTGACCGGTGCGAAGGAATAGTCGCCGGCAAACAGTGAGTAAAGCTCGCCATGCTCCCAGGTGTTCCCCAGCGGCTCCTTTGTCTCACGAGGGCAGTTCATGTACTCATCCACGCCGTCAACCGTGATGTTATTGTGCAGAAAGCTGTTATTCTGGCGGGAGAGGAACCGGTCCGGCTCGTTATTGTGATACCGCGTCGGCGACGGGTCTATGATGAAGTCTGCTCCGTACGCCGACACCACGAAGCTGAGCTTGTCGCCGTGCCGGTGGCTGGTGCCCCAGGGCCCGCCGTCAATCATCATGAAGACTGCTTCCTTCGTCCAGTCACTGCGCATCGTGTAATAGCCGCACCACTGCTCGTGGCCCGGCTGCGGCCAGATCAAGAACGGCGGCTCCGGTCCCTCTTCTCCCTTGATCATCCTCCCCGCCCACGGCAAATCCAGGTACTCCAGCAGCGGCACATAGGCCCCGCTCCTCGCGTACCCGGCATAGCCGTCGCCGAACGAGGGCACGCGCCCCGTCGGCTTGCCGAAAGCGGTCATGCACCCGATCATCGCCTCCAGCTTAGGCTTTGCGGCGGCGAAGCCTGCCTGCTTGCGCATCGCATACGCCATCTGTTGCGTCTGGTACGCCACTGATAACGAGTACCCCGTCGTCAGCTCTATGCACATCCCGTCCGGATAGAAAGCCTCATCAATGTACTGCTCCAGCAACCCCACATTGTACTCAAGCCATTCATCGCTCACTGCGAAGTCATCGAGCACCGCGCACACATCAAGCACTGTCCCCATCCAGGAACAGCCGCCGTTGTGGCGACCGTCAACCATTGCCTGGATGTAGATACGCAGCCAGCGGGTCTCCTCGTACATGCGCTGGAGGACCTGGAGTAGCTCCTCGTCCGTCACCTGGGGGAAGCTGCGGAGTAAGGCCACCGCCTCGGCCATTTTCGACAGCCGCATGTCAATCATGCACCAGTGCCAGGGCAGGGCCGGGATATAATCGCCGCGCCAGCCCTGGCGGCTCTTGCCAACGAATTCCTCAATCGGATAGGCGGCGATGTACTCCTTGATGTGATCCACGATGAAGCGGGCATACTCGGGATCGCGGGTGTGGTGGGCCGCGTAGCAGAGCGTGCTGAGAATCGGGAAGCGCGTGAGGCAACTCAGGGGCGCGTGCTGCCAGTCAAGGCCGGTTTCCGGCACCTCATGGACCGAATAGCCGTCCCAGAGGTGTCCGGCGAGAAGGGCATCGGCCAGCGAGGTGTTGTACTCGGGGTTGCGCTCCAGCGTCGACCAGTCGGGGGCTACCGGCGGCTCTAGCGCTCTGGTGCGGAAGTAGGCGAGGTAGGCCTGGGCTGCGGCCTCGACATCGCCTTGGTCCAGCGCCGCCTTCACCGCTGCCAGCTCCGGCTGCTCCAGCTTCAGGCCTCGCAGGAACGCCTCGCGGGTCGGGACGATGAAAGCGTCGGCCTGGGGCGGCCCCTGAGCTGCACCGTTTCTCGTTGCCAGCAGTAGTAACAACACAATAACCACTAGCGCGAACCGTAGCATGTGAATGGCAGCTCCTTGCACTTCGGGGGGACAGTCCCTAAAGGGGCAGTCCCCCGACGATAGCCGCAGGCTGGAAGCCTGCGCCACGGGCAACATCAATAGGGCGCAACGATTTCGGGCTGGGACTGCAGTTATGCAGATCTTGGTAACGGCTGGGCCGGATTCTCGGCGGAAGCTGACGCTTCCGCCTCGTATGCGGCCCCTCCGCAAGACCACAACAAGCACAACGACAGCCCTCACCCTAGCCCTCTCCCACAGGGAGAGGGAATGACGGCAAAACGGCAACAGCTAACACTACGGGCGCACCCACGCCTTCGGCGCGGGTACCCGATGCGCCTCTACAACGGCGACGACTGTCGGGCTGCAAGCCCGAGCTACGCGACAAGAAACAGCAGGCCAAGCTACGCGAGAGCAGTGTCGCGAGACCGAATTACGAGTTCGATGAGCCATTGGAGCTAGGTGAAGCTATCTGTGGGACATGACACTAGACTGGCACGTCCGATGCTTGGCCGAGGAAGAGCTCGGCGGCGTTGTCGTGCATAATGCGCTTGGCGGCGCGTACCGCAACCTCCGGCGTGAAATAGTCGGCCTCATGTACCTTCGCCATCAAGACGCGGGCGATGATATCCTGCGCCATCTCCAGCGCGCCTAAAGCGGCCTCGACCCGCGAGCAGTCACCACCCCACATGATCTTGCTCATCGGCACCGCCTCAATCCACTCCTGCAGCATCCGCCGTACTACCGAAGGCGAGATGATCGGCAACCAGCACATGTCCAGCCAGACGTTGGCTAGCGCCTTGGCCATGATGGCCAACTCAGAGCAGTAGGGATAGCCGCCGTGGAATAAGTCGAATTTGGCCTGGGGGTGGGCAAGTACTAGGTCCGTTAGCAGTATCGGGTTGGTGCCACGGATATCGCCACTGGCGGCGCGGATGCCGGTATGGACCTGGATCGGCAGATCATGAGCAGCGGCTAGGTCCACGATGGCGTGCATCAGGAAATCCTGCAAGGCCTTCGTCTCGGCGGCATCGAGCTGGTCCGGGCCGCGTTCATAGAGGCGGCGGGCGTCTTGCTCCCCCACCTCGGCGAAGTCCAGGGCGCGGTCGTAGGCCAGCGACGACTTGAGCGCCGGCGCGCCCGCAGCCTGATAGTGCTCAATAGCGGTGCCGATAAGCTCCAGATAGCTGTCGAAATCGCCGATTTCGAGATTGAGCTTGCGTGCACAATCGTAGGGAGATATGTCGTTATGGTCAGCCTGGCCGGCAAAGGGGGCCATCACAAAGGAGTTGATACGTAGCACCGGTGTTAGCACCTGGGAGCCGGTCTCAGTGTCAAAGGGCGTCCAGTGCGGGTCTTGCAGGGCGCAGCGGATGTGGCCGACTTGGCCGAGGGCGTAGTCAAAGAGGTCATCGCGCTGTCTGGCCTGCTGCATCTGCTCCGCAAGCGGGAGGCAATTGTCGGCATTGACCTCGTCTTCTTCAGGCAGCCCATAGAGCTTGCGACAGCCCAGCAGCAGGGAGCGGTAGTAGGCGGTATTTTCGAGCCGGCGCATCCACGGCTCGAAGGCGGCCCAGCGCTGTTTGGCTTCAAGGTCCGGCGCGGGCCAATCGGCTGCGGTCATTCCGACGGCGGCGAAGTCAGCCGCGACATAGGTGGCCTTGCACAGCTCGATAAAGTCCCAGGGGCCCTGGCGTAATTCCGCCAGTGGGCGAATGTGCTCGTGAGTGTCAATAACGGGGGTCTGTTGTATGGCTTCCATAACGGGTGATACTTGGGGCATCTAGGCTACCTCCTGAGGGTGTCGTGCTCCATATGCAGGTCTGCCTGAACGCGCGGATCAGCGTTGTTGGGTTTATTATTGGGCTAGGCCCGGGGGAATACCTGCCTCGAATCCCGGAGACAGGTTGACATGATGGCGCAAGTTGCGTAAGATGATGCACCAATGTGCTCCCGGCAAGTCGGCCGGGAGCGACTAGTAGTTTGCTACCCCTATCTGGCATCAGGCGCGCCAGAAGTGCTGTGAGTGTGGTCACCGGAGGATGGCAGTGGAGCCGCAGGCCGATCCGCTGGGGCATGCTGCAGCGCCGCGAAAACGGTGTACATGACCAAGGAGGCAAGTGCAGATGGCTGACACCAAGATATTCCTTTCGGAAAGTGAGATGCCCCAAGCCTGGTACAACATCAACCCGGACCTGCCGGCACCGCTGCTGCCGCCGCTCAATCCGGCCACTAACGAGCCGCTCGGACCAGAAGCTCTCGCACCCCTCTTCCCCATGGCCCTCATCATGCAGGAAGTCAGCATGGAGCCCTGGATCGAGATCCCCGATGACATCATGCGCATATACAAACTCTGGCGACCCAGTCCGCTGCATCGCGCATTGGCTCTCGAGGAGGAACTCGGTACTCCCGCCCGCATCTACTACAAGAACGAGAGCGTCAGTCCCGCCGGCAGTCACAAGCCCAACACTGCCGTCGCCCAGGCATATTACAATAAGCAGGAAGGCGTCAACCGCATCACCACCGAGACTGGTGCCGGGCAGTGGGGTAGCGCCCTGTCATTGGCCGGGGCGCTGTTCGATATCGAGATCCGCGTCTATATGGTGCGCATCAGCTACGACCAGAAGCCGTACCGCCGCCTGCTCATGCAGACATGGGGCGGCGAGTGCATACCCTCCCCCAGCGACCGCACCAATGCCGGCCGCACCATTCTCGCCGACGACCCTGACTCCCCGGGCAGTCTCGGCATCGCCATCTCCGAAGCCGTCGAGGAGGCTGCCGGACGCGAGGATACCAAGTACGCCCTCGGCAGCGTCCTCAACCACGTACTCCTCCACCAGACCGTCAACGGGCTCGAGCTAAAGAAGCAGCTTGCTATCGCCGGCGAGAAGCCGGACATGATGATCGGATGCGTCGGCGGCGGTTCCAACTTCGCCGGCTTCTGCTTCCCCTTCGTCAAGGACAAGCTTAACGGCCAGGACATCCAGATCATCGCCACTGAGCCGACCGCCTGCCCGACACTTACCCGTGCCCCGTACCGCTACGACTTCGGCGACAACGCGCAGATGACGCCATTACTCAAGATGCACACACTCGGCCATAGCTTCGTACCGCCGCCGATCCATGCCGGTGGGCTCCGTTACCATGGCGATGCGCCGCTGGTCTCCCTGCTCGTCTCCCAGAAGGTCATCGAGGCACGCGCATTCCATCAGAATGAAGTCTTCGAGGCCGCAGTCACCTGGGCACGCAGCGAAGGCCATCTGCCCGCCCCCGAGACCGCCCACGCCATCAAAGCAGCCGTTGATGAGGCACTCAAGTGCAAGGCGACCGGTGAGGAGAAGTGCATCGTGATCGCCTACAGCGGGCACGGCCACTTCGACCTGGCGGCCTACGAGGCCTACCTGACCGGCGAGCTGGAGGACTACGAGCTGCCGCAGGAAATGATAGACGAGGCAATGAAGAGCGTTCCGGAGGTCCCCGGGCCGGCGTAGGGCCGGCGCGGCACCATCACTAAGACCCCTAAGTTAGCGGCCCTCGCTTGGAGTATGCGGGGGCCGCTTGCGTGCGGGTAAGGTTGCAAAGGCGGCGCGGGTGTGCTAAACTCAAGCCAAATTGAATAAGCTTGCAGAGTAGTGTTGCGTAAGCACTACGGAAGGCGGTGCGAATCCGCCGCTGCCCCGCAACTGTGACCGGGTACGAAAGCCCACAACGACCACCGGGACGCTGCCACGGGAAGGTCGGGTGAGTAGGACGATCCGGAAGCCAGGAGACGGCCCTGCAAGCCTGATGTGCCCTCGAGGGCGGGCAAAACAGTACCTAGGATAGGCCGCTACGAGGCGGCCTTTTTTGATGTCAGCAAGTGATGGGGTCGCAGCCATGTGGACACCACTCAAGAGAGCCGGGACGCAGATAAGGCTACCGCTAAGTAGGCAGCTAGGGCTCGGCCTGGCGGTGCTAGCCGCCGCGATGCTGATGCTGGGCGGCTGTCAGCCCGAAACGGGCAGAAGCTCTCCCCCACTGCCGTCACAATCCCCGGCGCCGACTTCGGATGACGAGGCGTGGCCACAGACCTTCCCCAACACTCACGGGCCGGATATCGAGCTGGCCGGCCCCGCCCTCAACATTGTAACCATGCAGCCGAACATTGCTGAGATGCTGTGCGCAATCGGCGCGACCAGCCATGTAGCAGCGGTTGACAGGTACACGGACTACCCGCCTGAGATGCTGCGGAAGCCCAAGATCGGGGACATTCTGACTCCCGACTATGAGAAGATAGTGAGCATGCAGCCGGACTTGATCATCACCTCGCGGGGTACTGCGGCGGAGGTGCTGCAGAAGCTGCGCGACCTGGGTATGCAGGTACTTGGTGTTGATCCGCAGAGTCTGGGAGACGTGTTTTCGTGTATGAAGATGCTAGGGCGGCTGACGGGCAATGCGCAAGTGGCAGCCGACATCGTAGCTCAACTGCAGCGGCGCAGGCAGGCGGCGGTGGCGAAAGCACAGGCAGCGGTGGATAAGCAAGGGCGGCCGAGGACGGTGTTCGTGCTGCAGCTCGATCCGCTGTTTGTGGCCGGCAAGAGCTCATTCATCGCCAGCCTGATTGAGGACGCCGGCGGCAAGCAAGTCATCGCGGCCACAGTGGCCGGAGCCGACCAACCCTGGCCGCAGGTGTCGCAGGAGACCGTGCTGGCGGCTTCACCGGAGGTGCTGATATTCCCGTCGGCCCAGGTCGGCGAGGAGCGCGCCGACAGCCCCGAGCGGCTGCTGGCACAGTTGCGCCAACAGGCGGCGTGGGCCCAGCTTCCCGCCGTCAGCAACGGGCGCGTGTACGTAATTGATGATGACCTGATCACCATCCCCGGCCCGCGACTGCTACGGGCGCTGGAGCAGATGGTGGACCTGCTGCATCCGCCAAGTAGTGCAACGGAACAAACCTCACCAGGAAACGGAGCCGAATGAGCGAGGATATAGTGTTAGAGGCCCGCGAGGTGGTCGCCGGCTACGAGCAGCGCCAGGTGCTGCACGGGGTCAGTCTGAGCGTGGCCCGGGCCGAAATGATCGCGCTGCTGGGGCCCAACGGCTCCGGCAAGAGCACCCTGGTGCGGGCGCTGGCGGGAGTGCTGCCGGCCAGCAGGGGTGACGTGCTGCTGCACGGTAAGCCGCTGGCAAGCTACAGTCGGCGCGAGATCGCCCGGCAGATCGCGGTAGTGCCACAAATGAGCAGCATCCTGTTCTCGTTCACGGCGCTGGAGTATGTGATGATGGGGCGCACTCCGCATCTGGGCCGGCTGCAGGGCGAAAGCGCCGAGGACCGACAAGTCGCAGCCGCTGCGATGCGCGATACGGATACCGAACAACTCCGCGACCGGCCGGTGACGGAGCTGTCCGGCGGCGAACTGCAAAGGCTGATCATCACCCGCTGTCTGGCCCAGGAGACGCCGATCATGCTGCTGGACGAGCCGACCGCCTTCCTGGACGTCAACCACCAACTGCAGATCCTGCAACTTTTGCGCAAACTCAACGCCGCGCACGGCAAGACGATACTGTGCGTATCGCATGACCTCAACCTGACGGCGGCGTTCTTCGACCGGATTGCGCTGCTCAAGGACGGTCGGCTGGTCGCCGAGGGCTCGGCTGAGGAGATAATCACCGCCGCGCGCATCGAGGCAACCTATGGGGCCAGGGTGCTGGTGGACCGCACGCCGGCAGGACGCCCGCGGGTAACCGCCGACGCCGAGCCGGTAGAGGATGAGCGCCCGTGAACCGCCGCGCGATCGTGATGATCGTGGCCCTGCTGGTGGCGGCATTTGCGGTCTTCATGCTGTCCGCGACCCAGGGCACCTCCGGGATGTCGGCGCACAAGGCGCTGCGGGTGCTGTGGGCCAGCGCCAGCGGACAGCCGGCCGCGCCCGACATCGCGCCACAAGATATTACCATCGTCCGCGATATCCGCCTGCCGCGACTGCTGCTGGGGATGCTAGTGGGAGCATGTCTGGCAGTGGCGGGAGTGGTGATGCAGGCGTTTTTCCAGAACCCGATGGCGGCACCCTCGATAATCGGGGTCTCAGCAGGCGGGGCGCTAGGGGCAACCGCAGCACTCATGCTCGGCTTCGACTTCTGGCTGTGGCGGCTCAGCTCGGTGACGGTGTCGGCGTTTGTCGGCGCGCTGGCAGTAACGGCGCTGGTCTATCTGCTGTCGCGGCGAGGTGGCCGGACGCCGGTGGGGGTGCTGCTGCTGACCGGCATTGCGGTCGGCGCGATGGCCTCAGCCGCCTCCTCCTTCATCCTCATCACCTACGGCCAAGGCCAGATGGATAGAGTGGTCTATTGGCTGATGGGGAGCCTGGCGAATGGCGACTGGGCGAAGGTGCAGATGATCTGGCCGTTCGCGCTGCTGGGATGCGCCCTGGTCTATCTGTACGGGCGCGACCTCAACGTACTGCTGCTGGGCGACGAGCAGGCCCACTATCTGGGGCTGAACGTCGAGCAGGTCAAGCTGGTGCTGCTGACGCTGTCGTCGCTGCTGGCCGCAGCGGCGGTGGCGGTGTCCGGGGTCATCGGCTTCGTCGGGCTGATCATCCCGCATGTTACGCGGCTGATAGTGGGGCCGGACCACCGCTGGCTGCTGCCGACGGCGGGCCTGGCCGGAGCCGTGCTGCTGACGCTGGCGGACCTCGGCGCGCGCCTCGGCGGCGAGATACCTATCGGCGTGATTACCTCGATGCTGGGCGGGCCGTTTTTCCTGTACCTGCTGCACAAACGGCGGGAGTATGAGATGTGAAAGCAGCGGAATAGCAACGGGGCAGGTAGCCGATGTGTTCCGACAACGGCGGCCTCACCCTAGCCCTCTCCCGCAAGCGGGAGAGGGGACAACGGCAGAACGGCAACAACCTCGCGCAGGAGGCCCGAGCTGCGCGTCTAGAAGTGGTTTCAAAACCTAGCTTTGCAAGACGCGCGGTATGATAAGATGCTACTTTTGGTAGCCAGGGGACAGTCCCCCATTTCGGGCTTTGAAACAGCCTCTAGGCTCACCGCCCACCGTTTCTGGAGGGAAAGCTGACCGTCACATCGTGCCCCTGTTCCCCGGCTCCGGTATTCCTCAAATCCTCCCAGCCCCCCAACGAGATAATCCGGGTGGCGATGACTGAGAGGTCCAACTTCCCCTGGCGGCTGAGTTTGCCCTCCACCAGCAGCACCGGGCTGGCGTACAAATCCCGCCCATAGCGCTGGTAGGTGTCCTCGAATATGGCCGCATCCACCAGGCCCTTTTCGTCCTCCAGGCTGATGAAGATGGCGGTGCGCCCACTGCGTGTCGGGGGCCGCGCTCGAGCTACGACAATCCCGGCCACCTTCACCCGGTCACCGTCGCGATGGCTGTAAAGCTGCGTGCTGTTGATCGCCCCGATGCCGTGCAGCTTTTCGCGCCAGAAGGTAAAGGGATGCCGGCCAGTGCTGACGCCCATCAGCTTCAGCTCCAGCCCGATGCGGCCATACTCGGTCTGCGGGTCAAGCTGGGGCAGCAGGCTGAGCTTGTGGCTTGCGGAGAAATCCAGCTCCCGGGCACTGCGGCGGCCATAGCGGTCGGCGACTGCGCTGCCGGGCATCGCCGCAAGCGCCCACAGTAGCTCAGGCACGCTTTGGCCGGTGACATCGAAGGCGCCGACCAGTATCAGGTTCTCCACTAGCGGTCGGGGCACGCTGGTGCGCCGGCAGAAATCCCGCAGCGACTTGAACGGGCCCTGCTTGCGCGCACACATAATTGAACCCAGGGCCGCCTGGCTCATCCCGCGAAACAGCCGCAGCCCGATGCGGATCTTGCCGTCCTCGACACTGAAGCCCGCCTTGCTGCGGTTGACACAGAGCGGGAGGATGCTGATGCCCAGCCGCTTGGCTTCTTCCGCCACCGTCCGCGCCGGATAGAAGCCCATCGGCTCATTGGACAAGATGCCGGCCAGAAACTCGGCCGGATAATGCGCCTTTAGATATGCGGTCTGGTAAGAGATCCGGGCAAAGCAGGCCGCATGAGCCTTATTGAACCCGTAGGCGGCGAATCCGGCGATGGCGTCGAAGATGCGGTCGGCTACGAAACGGTCCACCCCGCGACTGATGGCGCCATCTAGGAATTCGCAGCGCATGCTCTCCATCTTCTCCGTCGAGCTAGCGTGGGTCATCGCCCGCCGCAGCATGTCACCCTGGCCGAGGGAGAAACCGGCGACGGCCTGGGCGATCTGCAGCACCTGCTCCTGGTAGATGATAACGCCGAAGGTGCGGCGTAGTATCGGCTCCAGAGCCGGGTGCAGATAAGTAACCGGCTCGTGACCGTGCTTGCGGCGCAGGTATGGTGTGATCATGTCGGACTGCACCGGGCCGGGGCGGAAAAGCGAAATGTTGGCGATGATTTCTTCGAACTCCTGCGGCTGAGCGCGGCCTAGGAGGTTGCGCTGGCCGGGGCTCTCCAATTGAAAAAGCCCTACCGTCTTGGTCGAGCGCAACAGCCGGAAGGTCGCCTCATCATCCAGAGGTATGGCCGCCAAATCAAGCCGCTTGCCGGTATGACGCTCGATCTCCCCCAGGCAGTCTTCAATCGCGCTGTGCATCCGCAGACCCAAGATATCCATCTTCAAAAGCCCCAGGGCCTCGATATCGTCCTTGTCGAAGCCGGCGATGACGAGGCGCTTGGCAGCCAGCTCCAGGGGTGTGAGGCTCGTCAGGGGCTGCTGGCTGATGACCAGGCCGCCCACATGCACGCTCAGGTGCCGAGGGAAGCCGCTGATCTGCTCGCACAGCTCCAACAGCAGGCCCTTGTCAGAAAGGTCCACCGGCGTTTCTCTGGCCTCGGGCAGCTTCTGCAGCGCGCTTGGCACCTCGGCGGCGCGAATATGTGGGAAGGCCTTCGCCAGCGGTCCGATTTCGGCATCGGCGATACCCAGGGCCTTGCCGATTTCGCGGATCGCCGACCGCGCTCGGAAGGTATTGATCGTGCATACCGCCGCGACATGCTCGGCACCGTAGCGCTGATAGACATAGGCGGTCACCTCATCCCGCCGGCGGGCGCAGAAGTCAATATCAATATCCGGCATGCCCCGCCGCTCGGCGCTCAGGAAGCGCTCGAAAAGCAGGTCATGGGCTAGCGGGTCGGCCTGGGTGAGGTCCAGCACGTAGCTGACCAGCGAATCGCCCGCCGAGCCTCTGCCGGTGGCGCGGATTTTGTTACTGCGCGCGAACCGCACAATATCCCATACGATGAGAAAATAGTCGCACAAGCCGTGGTGCGCAATGATGCCGAGCTCGTGCTCCAGGCGCTGTCCGACTTCGGCTCTGATCTCGTCATAGCGCCACTTGGCTCCGGCATAGCAAAGCCGCCGCAGGTAGCTGCAGGCCTTGTCATCCTGCTGCGGCGGCGGATAACGCCCACAATCCTGCTCCCTGACAGCCGCCAGATCAAAGCGCGGGAAGTGGAAATTCTCCAAATCGAGGCTCCAACTGCAGCGCCCGGCGATCTCAGAGCCGGCCTGCAGCGCCTCGGGCATATCAGCGAAAAGCGCCTGCATCTGCGCCGGGGACTTCAGGTCATACTCGCTGTTGACTTTGCGCTGCGGCTGCGGCTCATCAACCGACTGATTGTTGTGGATGCAGACCAGCAGGTCCTGCAAGCGCGAATATTCCCGCGACACGTAATGCACGTTATTGGTGGCTACCACCCCCAGCCCGACATGCCGGGCTAAATCGGCGAGCCGGTAGCGCAGCTTTTGCGCCGGCGGTGGCAGCAGATGGTTCTGCAGCTCGATATAGAAGTTCCCCGGCCCGAACAGGCCTTTGTAGTAATGGGCGACGCGCTCGGCGTCCCGGCGATTGCCTGCCAGTATCTGCTGGGGGATCTCCCCGCGCCGGCAGGCCGAAAGCGCAATTAGATGCGAACAATGCCGGGCAAGATGCTCCTGCGAAAGCAGCGGGTGGCTCCGGTCAACGCGCGCGTACTGCTCCGAGAAGGGCTGGGCCCGCTGGGTCGTGTCCAGATGTGCGGCGGTGACCAGCCGGCAGAGGTTGCTGTAGCCGACGTTGTCCTCGGCCAGCAGCACCAGATGCGCCGGGTATTGCAGCCCGCCGTCGGAGGCCGGCTCCACGGTCAGTTCAACACCGATTATCGGCTTGAGGCCGTGCTGCTTGGCCGCCTGGTAAAAGCGCACGGCCCCGTAAAGCCCCTCATGGTCGGTAAGCGCCAGGGCCTCCATATCCAGCTTGGCGGCAGCCTCGGTCAGAGCCTCCACCGACGCCGCACCATCAAGCAGTGAGAAGTTCGAATGAACGTGCAGATGGACGAAACTGGTGTCAGTCATGGACGGCGGCGACGCTCCAGTTGCCGGTGCCCTCCTCCTGGCACAGATCCAGCGTCACTCCACGGGTGGTGATAACGCGGAAAAAGCGGCGATCGCCTTGGCCTTCCCACCACTTCCCACGGCGCCGCCAGTGACCACCAACTTGCCGGATTTCGTACAATTTGCCGCGCCAGGTAAAACGCCGGGGGAGGTCGGATTCGGCAAAGAGGTCTGCCGCTGAGTTCGACGCAACTTGCGGGTTATGAGATGGAGCCTCCGGAGTGGCGAAGGCTTGGTGGGCGGCCTGAGTTTCGTGGCTTGGCATTTTGATTTTGCCCCCTTTTTGCGACCAGGTATGCGCCTTGGCGCGCGCCATCTTATCAAACATGTGTTCGATTGTCAAGATCAAAAATAGTCAGCTTTTAAGCACAATCGGCAAGGGCAAATACCTCCACAAGGTGAAAGCAACTGCTAATTACTAACTTTGGGGTGCACAAATGAAATGGCCAGGCAGGGGCACCCGTGCGCAGCATGGGTCACCTGTCCTCCAGGTTTGCTGGAGTGGTCGGGCCCTGCTTACTGTGTTCCTGGACGACAGGCTTCCCAGCCTGTCGCGGCTTGTGCCAACGTCATGGACAGGCAGGGGCACCCGTGCGCAGCATGGGTCACCTGTCCTCCAAGATTAAGTTTTTGGGGCGCGTCGCCGCCTGCTGTCTTGACTGTCAGCTCTTGTAACGCCCTAAGCTGAGCAGTTACTGCAATCGTAGCTATAACTCCAGTTCTATTTTGGCGGCAAACATCACTTGACGAGTCTTGCTGAACTACCCAAAGGAGAGAGCTCCCCATGTCGCGACGAGTGTTTTTCTACGATGATTTGGACCTGGCCGCAAGGCACGACCTCAACCTGGTGTACGGCCCGGTACGTAAATTAGGCCTAGCGGATATGGAGTACCGCGAGTGCGACCAGGGCCGGCCCAATATCTTCTGCGGGAGTGTAGTGCCGATGCCGGACGGCGGCTATCGGCTCTACTACTCCTCGATCGCAGTGGACGGGCCGAAGAACTTCCAGCTTGCTTTGGCTGAGTCGGCCGATGGCGTCACCTGGACCAAGCCGGACCTGGGGCAGATCGAGTACCAGGGCGCGGACACCAACTGGATTCTGCCGGAGGGCCTGAGCGCCGAGCACAATCCCACTCAGCCGCAGGTGATGTTGCTGCCGGATGGCTCCTGGCGCATGTGGTTCTGGTGGCACGGCCACGAATTTGGCCGCTGTATATACGTGGTTGCGGAAAGCGATGATGGGATCAACTGGCGCTGCATTGACCTGGAGATGCCCCATATCATGCACCCGTCGGATCGCGAGCTGGGCCAGAACGCGCTGGTGGCCGGCCTGACCGAGGCCAGCGCTGAGGACAAGTTCGGCCACCTGCGCACGATGGACTTCATGGAGGCCAAGCGCCTGCGCAGTAATGATGCGAACTTCGTGTATTACAACGAAGAGGACGAGCTGTTTGAGTTGTACCAGGTGTGGCTGATACCGGTGGACGAGGCCAGCCGGCGCATGACCCCGCACGACAACGCTCCGTACGTGCTACGCACCATCGCGCGCCGCGAAAGTGCCGATGGTATCGTCTGGTCGGACCCGGAGATGCTGATTCTCGCCGATGAGCACGACCCCTTGCACCAGCAGTTCTACTACCTGGCCGTGCATCGCGAGGGCCCGTGGAATATCGGGCTGCTGGGTGACTACCGCTGCTGGGAGCAGACGATGGACCTGGAGCTGTGCTTCAGCCGCGATACTCACCACTGGCTCCGGCCCTTGCGCGGCGGTTGGATACCCCGAGGCGGCGTTGATGAAATAGACTACATGTCGGTCTATCCCACTAACAGACTCATTGACCGGGGCGACACCTGGCTGGTGCTGTACAATGGCGGCAATATCAAGCATAACCGCAAGCTACCCGAGGGTGTGGCGGAGCGGCGTCAGGAGATCATGGCAGCCGAGGTGCCGAAGGGCCGCTTCGCCGGACTTGCGGCTACGCCACGGACGTTCGGCAGTCTGATGCTGCGGCGCTTCAACCAGAGCGCCGCAGCTATCACCGTGGACGCCGACATCAAGGGCCGACTACAGGCCGAGTTGCGCGATCCGTATGGCCGGCCGCTACCCGGCTATGAGCTTAATAGCTGCCTCCCGATCACTGGCGACTCATCGTCCCACGTGCTGACCTGGGAGGGTGGCAGAACAACTGCGGACTACCGCTACGACGTGGTCGGCTTGAGAATTGAGGTCGAGGACGGCACGATCTATTCGGTCGAAACCTGAGGCGAAATTGGGGACTGTCACCCATTTCTCCAGAGGCGTACGAGTGGAGCTTACAGAAATGGCAGGAAATGGGTGACTGTCCCCAGTTTCCAATTTCTACCGTGCTGCCGGTTGCCACGAAAGCGCAGCCACTGAATGCTCCTGCTGCCACCGGGCGTGGCCGTCGCTGAAGACGATATTGGCTCCGCCATGGTGGCGAAAAGCAAGTAAGTCAGCTCCGCCGGAAGCATTCCTTCCGCCGGTGGCGTCGAAGGCCAGGGGCGTTTCAGCGGGACTCGGTATCACTACCAGCGACAACATACTCAAGCTACCGTTATAGGCATACCCGTTGTCTTGTTGCGGCGCGCTGGGGCATCGGAAGACCTCGTCGTTCTTGACGTAAGGGTTGACTGCCTCACGCCAGTTCTCCCGCATTGCCCATATCTCGTCGTAGTCCTGAGCATACATTAGCATGGCTGTGCCTATTTGCTTCGTGTTGGATAGGCACGAGGTCTGCCTGGCCTTTTCGCGCGCTCTGGCGAAGACCGGGAATAGAATGGCCGCCAGCATTGGGAAGGTCAGGAGCATGAAGCCTGATACGCAGATGCCGGCGATCGCCAGCTCGCGGCCGTGAAGCCGCCCCTGGCTTGAACTAATCCGCGACATCGCCACAATCCCGAGCACCAACCCTACCAGCGCCGTGACCGGCCCCAGCAGGCCCAATACCAACGAGGCGATGGCCATGCCACTCATACGCGAGGGGTGCTCAATGGGCGGTTGAGCCTTGGGCGGCTGTGGAGGGGGTGGCGGTGGTGGAACCGGCGGCTGCGGGGTCGCTTCGGCCACAGTGGGAAGGTCTGCGCCACATTCCTTGCAGAACTTGGCATCCTCCGGATTCTCTGTACCGCATTTTGGACATAACATTGTCACTGCCTCCTTTTGAGATTGGGGACAGTCACCCATTTCTTGCCATTTCTGCAAGTCCCACTTCCACTCCTTTGCAGAAATGGGTGACTGTCCCCAATTTCCCTCAGTCTTCCGCGTAGAACCAATCTATGTCTATACGCGCCACGTGCAAGCCGTCGCGGGCGTGATAGCTCATGACCACGATGTCTTCAATGAAGGTCACGCTCTGGTAGCCGTAGTCCTCAGTCCGGTCGCCGGCGATGATGCGCTCGTTCTCCCAGGTCTGCCCGCTGTCGAAGGAGAGCACTGACACCAGGGGGTTGCGCCGTCCCTGGCCGTCGCCGATGGAGTTGCGGATCAGCAGCAAGTCCTGGCAACGCTCGCGCGGGATGCGGTGCAAGGTCAGAGCGGTGGCGTTCGGCGGGGCCGTCAGCTCCGGCAGCATCTCCCCATCGTACCAGGTCTCGCCATCGTCGGCGGAATAGGCCCGGCCCATGTAGCCGCTGTAGGTGCGAAACATCATCAGCAGGCGGCCGTCATCCAGCGGTGCCACATGCGGCTCCTGGGCCTCCTCGGGGAACATGTCCACATGATTTTCGCTCATCCACCAGGAATAGCCGAGGTCGTCGGAGTAGAAGGCCGCGGCGACATAGCCGCGATGGTCGTTCGAACTGGGCCAGCGCTTCTTGAACTCGACCGGCGCGATAATACGGCCATCAGGCAGAGGCAACAGCTTGGCATTGTGCAGCAAGCAGTAGCCGGCGTAGGGGGTCATGCAGAACTGCTCGGACCAGGTCTTGGCTTCGTCGCACGAGCGCCGGCAGTAGTTGTGACCCTGGTAGGGCACCGCGCCTGCGTTGTAGATGTACGACATCAGGATATCGCCGTCGGCCAGCCGCAGGAAGGTCGGATGAGCGTAGGCGCCCTGCTGCTGCGGCTTGTGCGGATTGGGGAGGATGGTGAACTCCTCGCCCCAGGTCTTGCCGAGGTCGTGGGACTTGCGCCCGGCGATGCCGTTTTTCGTGTAGCCCAGCAAGAGGTCGCCGTTCTTGAGTTGGATAATGTCACCCGGCATCCCACGCGGCCCGTACTTGCCCTTTTTGACTTTGACCACGAGGCTGTCTGCGAAAAGCATGGTTGGCCCTCCCTGCAATGCTTGGCGCGCTAGCGGTAGTTGGCTGCAATCTACCACGGAAATGCTTCGAGCGCAACTGGCGATAAGCAACGACCTCGGGCTGGAAAGCCCGACCCACGCGTTTTGTGAATTTTGCGAACTGGAGATGAGGTGGCGCGGACCAATGTCTGAGCGGGCAAGCAGGTGTCGCAGCCTACGGGGCGAAATTGAGCGTCAAGCCCGGGCGGCTCGCCGGGTGCGAGTAATCCAACTCAGCACAGTACATCTGTCTGGGGGAGGAGAATCCGCATGATTACCGTGCGCCGGACTGTGTACATGCCTTGGCCGCGTGCCGACCAGCAAGCTGCGGTCGGTGTCACCTGCTATGCCTCGACCGAGAAAGACATCTTCCTGCAGTGCGTGAGTGCCGGCGACGAAGCCTACATCCGCAGATCGGAGAATAATGGACAGACCTGGGAGCGGGTGGAGGACTGGGTCGGCTCGGTGCCTCTGGAGAACGGCAACACGCTCTCCACGTCGCTGCCGGCAGCCTATCTGGACCCGCACACCGGCCGGCTGGTGCGGCTGATGCTGGAGAACATATCCGCTCCCCGGGTGGGTGCTGATGTCTCATGGTTCCCGGCTGCAGCCACGCAGAAGCTGTATCTCCAGTATTCGCAAGACGAGGGCCTGACTTGGTCTGAGCGGGAGCAGCTCGTCATCTGCGGTGACGAGTTCGATGAGACCCACTGGGCGCCTGAAATCTGCTACGGCAAGAACGGCGGAGTCGTGATGGTCGATTCGGCCTTCACCCGCGCCGACGGCACGATCGTGATGCCCTTCACCATGGCGCGGGTCCCTGATGAAGGGGAGGTCCGCTACCAGGGCCATTACCTCTACCTGATTGCCCACGACGAGGAGCACGGTGCCTGGGAGCGGCAGGACGCCTGCCTGCTCGGCCACTGGCGCGAGGACGGCAGCGGCCTTGACTGGGATATCAGCAACTATGTCCGGGTGCCGCAGACCAACTCGATTGACGGCGCCTGCGAGCCGGGGGTTTGTGAGCTGCCCGATGGCCGGATGTTCATGATCATTCGCACCCGCACCTTCCCGGACAGCGCCGTGGAGATGCCCGGCTCCAAGCACTACGCGGTCTCGGAGGACGGCGGCGCGACCTGGACGGAGGGGCAGATACTCCGCTACGACGACCGCGGTGCCGTCTATGCGCCGGCCTCCTTCAGCCGCGTGTTCGTCTCCTCCAAGAACGGCCGGCTGTACCTGATCACCAACATCAACGACGTGCCCTGCTACGGCTGCGACCCGCGCACCAAGCTGCAGATCGCCGAGATTGACATGGATACTCTGCGGGTGATTCGCGACAGCGTTACCATCATTGACGAGCGACAGGAGGGCCAACAGGAGAGCATCCGCTTCTCGAACTTCGCCTGGTACGAGGACCGTCACACGGCGAATATGATCCTGTTTATGACGCCTGCGCCCGGCCCGACCGGCACCTGGGCCGAGGGCAATGTCAAAGACAGCCCTCGCTCCATTGACTGTGGCGTGCCTCCCCACGCGTATCGGTACGAGATTGTCTTGCCAGACTAGAAGCGGTCTCAATACCTGGTTTTCTAGAACTCGCGGGCTGATAAGACGCTGCTGCCCGTACTCAGGGGACAGTCCCGTCATTACGGGGTTTTGAGACAGCTTCTGGCTCAGGGCTGTCCGGGTTGGGCAGCCACGATGAGGAAGTAGGGGAGGTGGATGAAGAGGCCCCAGCGACTCGGCGCGGCTGCTAGCCGGGCGGCGATACTCCGAGCCTGCTCGCGCTGTGGGGCTGTCAGGGGTAGGTCATCTAACAGTCTTACGGCTTCAGGGTCGGCGCTCTGGGGCAGATGTGCCAGTTCCACCCACACCTCCAGACCCGCCGCCTCACAGGCCCGGGGCAGCTTCCGGCCGACCAGGGCATCGGCTCCGGCGCGGAACAGGCCATCTAGCCAGAGCGCCCGCAGGCCCTGGTCCGGATGTTCCATCATGCCCCCGTAGTCCGGCTCAATCGCGACCAGAACCCCATCGGGCACCAAGACGCGGGCCGCCTCGGCGATTGCCGCCTCAAGCTCCGGTACCCACATCAGCACATTCTGGAAGAAGACCAGGTCAAAGCTGTGTGGGACAAACGGGAGCCTGGCGCAGTCAGCACAGACGGGGCTAGTGCCCTCGGGAGCTGCGGCCAGCGCCTCGGCATCCAGGTCGAGGCAGGTCACGCGGCCACGGGCTCGGCGCTGGAGTTCGGGGGTTACTAGACAGTGACCTGCACCCGCGTCGAGGACGCGGTCGCGCAGTCCGATGGCGGCACGACGCAGGGCCCGCGAGCGCGGACCGGCCAGCCAGTCGGCCAAGGTCTGCGACTGGGCCGGTGAGGGCAGGTCCGGGCGGGCAACGCCGGGCGGCTCTGGCAGTTGCCTCACCGCCCGCCACCGGCACACGCGCAGGCGCAGGCACAGCCGGCGCAGGCACAGGCGCAGCCGCCTCCGCCACCGCCGCTACTGCCGGAACTCTCCGCCAACGAGTTCAACACGTCCATGCCGACTGTGTCCACGCCGGCCAGATCAATGCCACCACCCCGCGCCAGACCGAGGCTGACGGGGTCGAGGCTGCCGGCCAGATTGCCGCTGACGTTCTCAGACCAGCCGGCGAAGGAGGCAGCCACATCGCCGAAAGTGGTCCTGCCACCGACAGCCGGTACCTGAGGCGCCGGGGCAGCGGTGCCGCCACCCCACGCGGGCCGGTAGGAATAGCCGCTGCGGTGCCAGGTGTTGAAGTTGTCTGCATAGTCATCGGCCAGCATCAGCCACAGCAGGTTATCGTCAACATACTCGGTGCGCTGCTCAACCTCGCCGATTTCTTTGGCTTCCTGCCAGGCCTTGTTGACGATGGCCAGGTAGTATTCGCGGCTCTGCTCCAGGTCAAAGCCTTTCATACGCTTGGCCGTGTTATTCACGAGGTACTTCATCGCCTCGCGCAGATCAAGTTTCGCTACCGGCACACCCGGCCGCTCGGCCAGGGCATCCAGGAAGCGCTGCTCATAGCCACGGACCACGGTGCCGCGCTCTTTGGCCATCCGCCGCCGGACCTGCGGGCTGGTATTGTACTCCTCTACCAGTTCCACCTGCAGCGGGTCCGTGCTCACCAGCCGCACCAGATTCTTTTTCAGCATCCCAAAGAAGACCATCGCCACTACGCGGGCCAGGGGTTGTTCTAGGATAACCGCAGCCTCGGGCACGGCCAGCCCCCGTTTGATTCCGCCGCCGGGCACTGACTCGATGGCCGGCAGATAGTCGCGGTGTTTCAGGCCGGCGAACTTCTCCGCGGCATACCAGACCGGAATTAGCAGTGGAAGGAAAACCGCCTGCAGCCCCGGGCTGAAACTCCACACGATGGCCAGAGCAATCGCCATCGGGATGAACAGACAGGTGCCGGTGCCGCCGGTGAAGCGGTAGTAGAAGATGCCGAACAGGACCAGAAATGCCACGCCGACAATCGTGCGGACGCCGGGGCTCTCCGTCCACCATTTCCACACCAGGCCCAGCAAGGTCTGGCGCACCACACGGTCCATCTCGCGCTTGGGGAAGGAGAGCCCGACCATGTGCGCCTCGTCCACACGCGTGTCGGTGAATACCCAAGCCACAGCTTTACTGTTGTCCAGGTCCAACTTTTTGTCGAAGGGCTGATTCAACTGGTAGAGAATCTCATCCAGCTCGATGCTATCCGGCAGATAGACAATCACGGCCAGGTCGGTGCTGCCGGTCATGTAATCTCCGTCGAACCAGGTCGGCGTTATGCGCAAGGAGGCATTTTCCGGGTTGGTGGTGTCCTGATAGACCAGGTCCGGCATCGTACACTCGAACTCAAATACACCGGTTTGGCCGGGAGCGATGGCGGGCTCCAGCGGCACCTCGACACCAGGATGCACGTATTCGGAAGGACGAATTGTGCTCAGTTGTTCGCCGTCCAGGTGTGCGGTCATATTCCCGATGTCATAGTCCTTGTGCGGCACGCCGACATCCACAATGTCAATGGGCTTGGCGAAGGAGTTACACAGGAAGGTGATTTTGTATCTCATGGTAACCGAGGCATCCGGGTTGACGGTGACGTGCAACTCCATCTCCGGCACCTCGAAGGAGTAATCCTGAGCCAGCGCCACGCCACACATCAGACAAGCGACTGGCACCATCAGCAGCAATCTGAGTTTCACCGCGTTCCACCGCCTTCTCACAGGCAAAAGGCCTGTGCTACGCGTCTAGTTGGGTGTCATCGCTCCAGCCGCGTGGGTCCTTGGGACAGTCGGCTGCACATATCTCCAAGCCGGGGCAATCGCTACAACGGGTGGGTGCTTGCAGCCGCTCACGGTAGCGGGTGAAGCACTCGTTGCCCCAGATCTGCTCCCAGGCGTCGGTCAGCAGATTACCGGCGCAGATCGGCCCCCCGCGAGGCGGAAATACGCTACCCTCGGCCGCGACGCGGATGGCAATATCGCCGGCGGTACGCGGCCCGGCCCGGACCTGCTCGGCCAGCGATCTGGCATTGTCGAAACGCACCGGCGGGGCCCACAGGTAGCGCGCCATGGTGTCGTCGGCGGCCTCCTCGACTAGCAGGGCCACTTGCGGCAGGGCGCGAGCCGGCAAGGCCCCGGCCGCCTGCGCCTGGCTGTCATCATCGGGACAGGCCAGGGCGAAGAACACGAGATTGGTCACGCCCCTCTCGACCAGCTCGGCGGCGATCTCGTCCACCGCATCGGCGTTGCCGGCGATCAGCGGCACCTGGGCGACGGGACAAAGCTCCAGGGCGCGGCACTGCTCGAAGCCGGCCAGCACCTTCGCGTAATCGCCCGCACCGGCGATCACATCATGCTCCTGTGGGGAGCCGGTTACATAAAGCAGGTCCAGATGGTCGAGGCCGGCCATCGCCGCCGCCTCAATGACCTCTGCGCTCAGCCAGCTTGCCACTGAGCGCAAGCCGGTAAGCATACCGATGTCGCCGGCCGCCTCGACAATGCGAGGCAGTTGCGCGGCCTCGGCCTGAGGGTCCACGGCAATGGTGACATGGGGGACGCCGGCCTGCCACAGCTTGTGCACTATCTGGCGCAGCGTGTCCGGCTCGCCCTGGGTCACATCCGCCTGCAGCGGCGCGGCAAGCTGGCGCTCCCAGGCCGAAAGCCCCACGTCGCCGAGGTTGGCGACCGGGTAGTTATCGCCCGGCATAGTCAGGTCAGCAATCAGTCCGCGCACGCTGGCCAAATCAGCCACGACCTGCTCATCCGCCGCACGCCGGAAAGTGCGTTTCACGTCGCGAGTGATCGCCTCATCGCTGCGGCCCTCCAGAACCCCCTGGGCCATCTGCACACCGACCGGTGAGAGGGCCGCGGCCTGGGCGGCGTTGGCCAGCAGCAGCCCACCGCCGTCGGGGTCCACTCGCAGGTGAAAGCGCGTCGGCCACTCGCCGACGAGTTGCTGGTAGTGGTATATCCCGGCGGTCGGCACCGCCGAGGTCGTCGCCGCCTCTTGCGCTTGTGTCATCGCGGTCCTCCTAAGGCGAATAGTTCATCATTGCGCGACAAATCACAAGCCCTCTGGGTCGCGCATCCATTGGTAGCTATGCAGGTTTGGGGCAGTTCTAGCTCCGAGCTCATGTCTTGCAATTGTTGGTCGTAAAGGAGCGGCCTGTCGCAGGCTGTTTCGCGGTGCGAAACAGACAAGGCTGGCCCAGCCGTTGTCGTTAGCCGTTTGGGTATGGCGAGCTCGCAGGATAGCGTTGTGCGCGGGCCGGCCTCCTTGAGGTTCGACAAGTTCACCGCAACTCGACACGGCCCCTCCAACGGCACGACGCTCGTCACCACACTCTCACCCGGCCGCGGTCTCCGCGACCTCCTGCTCCTGACGCTCCAGGGGGCAGCCGCCGCCACATACGTCAAGCAACTCACATTCCCAACATTCCTCCGGCAGGCCGGCTTGCCTTGGCGCCTGGCGGCGATACCGGAACCTGCGGAAAAGCTCGCTTTCCCAGATCTCCTCCCAGGGGTCGGTGAGAATATTGCCTGCAGGCACGTAGTAAGATTGGCAGGGCAGCACCGCTCCGTTCGGCTCGATGCAGATGGAGTACTCCGCCGCATTGCAGCAGCGTATCCCCAGGCCCATCGCCACCGGCGACATCCGGCAGTAGCGCGTCGGCGTGTACCACAAAAAGCGCATCCCATGCTCGGCGGCCCGCTGTCGCACCTGCAGCAGAATCGGCTGCAATTGACCTTCCGCCAGAGCAGCCGGATGCCGCGCCCCGCAGCCCGAGTAGATCATCCCGTTCATGGCGAAGGTCCGTAGCCCCAGAGCCGCCAGGAAGTCCACGATCTCCAGCGCCTCGTCGGCATTGTCCGCAATCAGCGTGGTATTGGTCAGCACGTGCAGACCGGCCTCCAGAGCTGCCCTGATACCGGCCACGGTCTCATCGAAGGCTGGGGCCCTGACGATACGGTTATGCAGCTCGCGGCGGTGGGAGTTGAGGGTAACCTGCACATGGTCGAGGCCGGCGGCCTGCAGCGCCTGGGCGAAACCGGGCTGGGCGAGGCGCCGGCCATTGGTATTGACGCCGGTGATCTGGCCCAGGTCCTCGGCATACTCCACCAGCTCGACCAGGTGAGGGTGCAACGTCGGCTCCCCGCCGGTGAAAATGATGTAAGGGACGCCGATATCCCAAAGCCTCTGCAGCACCTCTTTCCACTGCTCCAGCGGCAGCGAGGGCATGGTCTTGCGCCCCGGCTCGTTGTAGCAGTGCGAGCAGCGGTTGTTGCAGGCATAGTGCAGGGCCAGATCGGCCTTATAGGGGGCCTGGGCTCTCACCGAAAACGGTGGCGGCTGGGGCAGACCGAGCTCGCAGAGCCGGCAGCCCTCCGCGGGAGCCCTGAGCCTCTCGACCATGCTACGAATGCACCCGAACTGCTGCGCCAGCTCCGCAGCGGCGACCTCGGGGTAATAGACCCGCAGCCGGGCCAGCGCCTGGTGCTGAGGCATCCCATCGAGAGCCAGTTTCGCCATCTCGGCCTGGGTAGGTGAGAGCTGGATCGCCTCGGTCGCGTTGACGAAGAGCAGGCCGGTGCGGTCCGGGTGAATCCGCAGATGCAGCCTGAGGCTGTAGCCCGCGTCTTTCACGCGATAGGTGTACAGGCCGGGCCGGATGTCATCGGCGCGACGGAGCGCCTGGACGTGGTCGCTCAGGCGAGCGAAATCGTCGCGAATGCTGACAGCCAGCCGGTTCAGCAGGCCGGCGGTGAATCTCACCATTTCGGCTCTTCCTCGATCTGGTAGGAGGTGCCGCAGTAGGGACACTCCACGAATATCCCGCCGGCTTTGACCTCGACGCTTTCGGGGTCGAGGGTGGCCCCACAGGCCTTGCACTTCAACTGCTCGGCGTGAAGGTCCCCGGGCAGCTCGATCTGCTGCACCACCGTCGGCTGCGGGGTTTTGATGCGCCCCAGGAAACTGAGCAGGATCGCCGCCCCGATCAGCACCACCCCGGTCACGATCCGCGTCAGCGTATTGCCCTGGGCTGCGGCGATGAGGAATACCACTCCGCCCAGACCCAGCAGGCCCGCTAAGACATAGGATGCTATCTTCACTGGTTAGCGGGCGCAACTGCAACTGCGCCCATACCTCCCTCGCTGGCATTAGCTGCCGTGCAGACCTCTATACCGTAGGCCTTTTCGCCACAACCGCCCCCAATCCCTGCTCAGGCTCACGCCCTGCCGCCCCAACCGCATCTTTCCGGCTTTTGGAGGCGAGCTCAGGCGTTGTGTGACTCGCAGCTATATGCTACCATAGGATCTGGCTGGAAGGCGCTTTCAGCCCCACAAATCATCCATACGCCATGTCCGACTAGCGGAGGTCAATGATGTTGCTGAGTGAGGTATCGCGAATGAGCCGAGGCTTGCTCCCGGCCCCTGTTTGCCTTGCTGTTGTGCTGGCACTTGTCCTACCCGGCGCGGTGGCCGGTGCTGATGCCGGGCTGCTTGACCAATCGCAACTGCCGGCCGACTGGCAGGTCAGTGCGCCGCAGGATGTCGCCGCCGCCGACGTGCTCAATGCAATGGCACCTAATGTGAACGCGCAGCAGTTCCCGATCCAGGCGAGTGCCTTCCAGACCGTACAGGCGGGCGCTCAGTCGTTGACAGCGGTCGCGATGACGCTGCCGACGGCCGCTGATGCCGCTGCCCTATTGGCGGCTATGGCCGGCCAGGCCATCGCCGCCGGCACTACCACACCTGTGCAAGTATCGGCCAATCCGCTGGTGCAAGGCGTGCTGCACGGCAACATCGTGCACCTGGTGGCTGGACCGGCACAGGAGGCCGCCCAGATTATGGGCCTGCTGGGAGCTTCGGCCACCCCCGCCCAACCGACAACGCCGACCACGCCAACTACGCCAACGACGCCCACGACGCCGACTACGCCCTCAACACCGGCGACACCGGTAGTGACGCCGATGCCTCTGGCACCTGCCAGCGTGGTCAAGGAAGCCAGCCTTTGCCTGGGCGTGGATGAGAACAACACCCCGCTAGGCGTCAGCAACACCTTCCCCGCCAACACCGAGAAGGTCGGCCTATTCTTGCGGATCGCCGGCGCGCCGGCCAACACTGAGATCAAGCTGGAATGGTCGCACGAAGGTAAGCTGGCCCGTCGCCATCTGCTGATAGCGACCGGCGACCAGAAGGCAATTACCTACATCTTCCCGGCGCGCGCGGAGTTCCTGCAGCCCGGCACCTACGATGTCGCGATCAAACAGGCGGATCAACTGGTCGGGCGCTTGGTGTTCACGATCCAGTAGCCGACCGCGCGCCGCTGTGGTGCTTTTGCTTGCTCCAACCATACCTCCCGCCTTGCGGCTGGGAGGTTCTTTCTTGCCTAGGAGCGAAACTGCAGGCACCAAGCGCGTGAACTCAAAGGCCACGGCACACAAAGGAGCATGGCAATGAGCACAAAGGCTATTCTCGGCGGCACCCTCATAGACGGCACCGGTGCCAATCCCATCGAGAATGCTAGCATCGTCATTGAAGCAGGCAAGGTGCAGCAGGTCGGCACAGCGGATGAAGTCGAGGTGCCTGAGGAGGCCGAGAAGATTGACGCCACCGGCAAGACCGTAATGCCCGGCGTGATTGACGGCCACCAGCACATCGGCTTCGGCCTAAAACAGCTTACCGCTTTGAGACAGAACCTGGCTCGTGGTCAAACGACCGTTGCCGGCGCGGCTTGCGGCCCCGGAGCCGTTACTTTGCGCGAGGCAATCGCCGCCGGCTCGGTCGGTCATGCCTCGCGCCTCTGGGTCGGCTGCGTAGTTGGGGCCACCGGCGGCCACATGCACCGCGAGGATGATAATGTCGCCGGTGTGGATGCCGACGGGCCGTGGGAGATTCGCAAAGGCGTGCGCCAGATGTGCATGGCCGGCTGCGATTTCATCAAGACCGCCGCCTCGGGCGGCTTCCAGTGGGAGCACGAACGCGTCGAGACCGAGGATTACACCGTCGAAGAGCTACAGGCGCTGGTGGATGAGGCCCACGCTAGAGGTAAGCAGGTCATCGTCCATGCCCATTCGCAGCCTGGAATCAATCATGCGATTCAGGTGGGCGTGGACCAGATCCACCATGGCGCACTGATTGATGAGGAAGGCGTCGAGGGTATCAAGGCAAAAGGTATCGCGTATCTGCCGACACTCTACATCACCAGTAAGGCCTCCTATCAGCGTGAATGGCTGCCGCCGCATATGGTGGAGCGGATGTCCCATGCCCACCCGATCCATCGCGAGGGGGTGCGCAAGGCCCATGAGCTGGGTATCGCGATGGGGATCGGCACCGATGGCGGCCCGGGTGATGCGATGTTTGAGATGATGGAGCTGGTGGCCTGCGGGCTTTCGCCGATGGAGGCGATCGTTGCCGGCACCCGCAACACCGCCCAGGCCTACGGCAAGCTGGAGGAGCTTGGCACCCTCGAGCCGGGCAAGCTGGCCGACCTACTTATCGTCGCCAAGGACCCGCTGGCGGACATCTCGGTTCTCTACGAGCAAGCCAACATCCAGCTAGTGATGAAGGAGGGCGTCGTCGCCAGCACCGACGACGAATTCAGGCAGTACTATCACCCTCGCGGAGAGACTGAGTAGCCCGTTGCGGTTGCTGGCCTCAATTCAGCATTGACAGGTGTGGGTGCCCGGAGGAGGGCGAGTTGTGACCCCCAAAGAGCGAGTGCTCGCGGCGCTGCACGGCCAGATGCCGGACCGCGTTCCCTTCACGTGCTACAGTTGCCTGCTGCCTCGTGGAGAGGCGGAACAGCAACTCCGCAATCAGGGCCTGGCCCTGGTCAGCGACTGCCAGGTCTTCACTACGGAGCGTCCGCACGTCGAGGTCTCCCACCGCAACTACTACGTCAACGGTACCTTGCATGTTCGCGATACCTACCACACGCCGGTCGGGGAAGTCTGGCAAGTCCGGCGCACCGGCGGCGGCTATGACACAACTCGCCTGACCGAATACCTCATCAAGCAGCCGGAGGACTACCAGGTCGTCGAGTTCATGGTTCGCGATGAGGTCTATGCGCCGGATTATGACAGATTTCTGAATGCAGTTGACATCATGGGCGAGGCGGGAGTGGTGCTGGGCGGGTGGTTCCCGCGCACCCCGATGATGGCGATGATGTGGGAGCTGATGAGCCACGAGCAGTTCGCTGTGGACATGCACGAGCGCCCTGACGAGTTCTTCGGCCTCTATGAAACAATCGCGCAGCGCCGCCGCGAGCTGTACGAGATCGCCGCCGCCAGCCCGGCCCTGGTGCTGCACGTTGGTGACAACATCACCGCCGATATGATCGGACCCGAGCGTTTCGAGCAGTACTGCGTGCCCTGTTACGACGAGTTCGCCGCATATCTGCATCCTGTGGGTAAGCTGCTGGCCGTACACATGGACGGGCGCATGCAGGTGCTGACCGAGGCGGTAGCTAAGTCTCAGGTGGACATTATCGAGGCTTTTGCGGCTGTCCCGGACGGCGACCTGGAGCTGGCCGAGGCGCGTCGGGCATGGCCGGAGAAGATCATCTGGACCAACTACCCCTCCCCTGTGCATCTGTGGCCGCCTGAAAAAATCGCCGCCTACACCCGCCGGATGCTGCAGGACATCGCGCCGGGTGCGCGGTTCCTGGTCGGAATCACAGAGAACATCCCCGACCAGGTATGGCAGACGAGCATGGCCACAATCTCACAGGTGCTGGCCGCAGAGGCAGACTTGCCCCTAACCGGTTAGCGACTACCGCGCTGTCTAAGGGTGAAGCCAACTTGACCGGCAAAGAGCGGGCGCTGGCGGCGATCAACCTGGAGCCGACGGACCGCATCCCCCAGACCGAGTATTGCAGCAACTGGGCGCTGATCGAGGCCGTCACCGGCATTGATCCGAGGGACCCGGCGCTCGGCCCAAACGCCTACGGGGAGTTTCACCGTGGCGCCGGCCTGGAGTTCATGTGGTCCACCGCCGGTGAGCCAATCAACCGCAGGGAGCGCGGCCGCACCTCCGACATGGGCCACGCCGAATTCCTCGAAGACGGCTCGGACAAGCGCGAGACCGTCAGCCTACCCTTCAAGACACCGGAAGAGGTGCTGGAGTTCGATGCCGTGGAGGAGTATGGCCTGTACGAAGATGAGGAGGCGCTGGTCGAGTTCTATGAGCAAGCCCACCACAACGGCTGGGACGGCAATGAGGATTACTACAGGCCGATCGGCTACTACTTCACAATGGTATCGGCGTGCATCGAGACCTTCGGCTGGGATATGTTTCTGACTGCCGTCGGCACCGACCCCGATGGTTTCGACAAGGTCCTGCAGAGTATCCTGGAGCTGAATATGCAGCTCTTCGAGGCCCAGGCCAAGACCTCCGCACCTTGCTTCCTTTGCCACGATGATATGGTCTGGAGCGAGGGCGCGATCTTTCACCCCGACTGGTATCGCAAGTATATCTTCCCCAAGTACAAGCAGCTCTGGGCACCGCTCAAGGATGCCGGCAAGAAGCTGCTTTTCTGCTCCGATGGCGACTTCACCGAGTTCGTGGACGACTTCGTTGACTGCGGCGTGGATGGGCTTATCTTTGAGCCGATGACCGATTTCGAGATGGTCTGCGAGAAGTACGGCGACCGCCTCTCGATCTTCGGCGGCAAGGTTGACTGTCGCACTCTCACCTTCGGCACCAAAGAGCAGATCCGGGCCGAGGTCGAGGCCAGCTACGCCATCGGCCGCGACTGTCCCGGCTTCTTCATGGCCGTGGGCAACCACATTCCCTCTAACGTACCGCTCGAAAACGGCCTTTACTACCTGGAGCTGTGCGAGAAGCTGCGGAAGCGGTAGTGCCGCCTAGCCGAGCAGATCGGCAATTCTCACCGGAACTCCGCCACGTTTCACCGACTCATAGCCGGCCAGGGAGATTGCCAGGCTCTTGACCCCCTCCAGGTACGGGACGCTGGTCTGGGTGCTGCCGGCGAGTAGCTGATCGTAGAGCTCGTAAAGCACATACTCGGCCCAGTTCTCTCCGGCCTTCATCTCGCCCTCTTCGTCGCCGACCCAGCTTGCGTTGGGGCCCTCAATGGTCACCAAGAGGCCGTCGGCAACCACCTTGAAGCCCACGTCCCAGGTCGCCTGCGGCACCAGCGAGCAGCTCAGCGTGCCCAGCGCCCCACCCTCGTAGCGCATCAGCAGACCGGTCACATCCGGAATGTCGAATGACTCGGAGTATTTGAGCAGGCCCTCAGGCTCGTAGCCGTCGGGAACCTCGATCCAGTCGCGCACACAGGCGGTCTCACCCGTGACCGTCGCCACCTCACCGGCCAGGAAGCGGCCGAGATCGAGCATGTGAGTGGCCTGCTCGACAAGCTGCCCGCCGCCTTTGTTCATGTAGGGCCACCACGCAGGCGGAGGCAACCCGGGCATGTAGTAATGGGCCTGCACCATAGCGATGGGCCGGTCCGCCAGCAGCTTGCGCACCTGAATCAAGGCCTCGGAGAAGCGGAACATATACCCGACCTGGGTGGCGATGCCGGAGGTCTCCACTGCCTCCTGGACGCCATTGGCCATGTCCATGCTGATTGCGACAGGCTTTTCGACGAAGAAGTGAATACCCCGCTGGGCGGCTTCAACCTCGATGTCACCATGCGCGAATGGTGGGGTGCAGATGACAATCGCGTCCGGCGCCTCGTTGTCGTACAGGTCCATGAAGCTCTCATAGGCGTTGCCACCGTATGCCTCGGCGGCTGCCTGGGCCCGATCCAGGACTACGTCCGCATAGCCGACCATCTCGATGTCATCGCGCTTGGCGGTGTTCTGAAGATGGCGGTTAGCGATACCGCCGGTGCCAACGAATCCAACCTTAAGTGCCATTTTGTTTCACTCCCTCACAATTCTGCAGCGCATCGCTGCGACTTTGATCCGGTCAGTTGCTGCGTAGTTCGCTACGGCGATGCGATTGCCCTGCAGGCTTTTCACTTCAGATTTCAGGCAGGTTGACACGCCGTTGGGTGCGAAAACCAATGGCGACAACACGGGAGCAGGAAGTCCGTCAGGAAATGCTGCGCAGGGAGGATTTCACATGTTTCAGAGAACGCTGCTGCGTGATGAGGATATTCAGCCACTGGCCGACGGCGTCTGCGAAGTGCTGGAAAAAGTCGGGATACTGTGCCAGAACCAGGAACTGCTGAGTGCGCTGGAAGGCGCCGGCGCCAAGGTTGACTACGAGGCCGAGCGGGCCAGGTTCCCGCGTGATATGGTGCTGGAGTTCGTCGCCAAACTCAGGCAAGCCGGTAATCAGGCGCAACAGCCCGAAGCCAGATTTGCCGCCCCACCTCTGCCGACACTCGGTACCCAGATAGCCCAGTTCTATTATGACTGGGAGCAGCAAGCAACTCGCTCCGGCAACCGCGAGGATTTCATCACCCTGATTAAGCTCGCCGATGTACTGCATCCGGAGGTGGATGCCGGCCACGCGCTGCTGCTGACCGATGTGCCGGCGATGCTGGAGCCGCTGGAGGCGGCAATGCTGTTGGCGGAGTATGCCCACCGGCCCGGCCGCACCTTCGCCTGGCATGTGGACCAGGTGGACTATCTGAAGGAGATGGGCGACATCCTCGGCATCGCCGATTGGTTCACCTGGGGCGCGATATGCTTCGCCCACCCGCTGCGCTTCGACAAGGATGTGGCCGACAAGTTCGTGCGGCGCGCCGAGGAGGGCACACCGCTCGGCCTCACCGGTATGCCGATTGCGGGCTTCACCACCCCCGCCACCGTGGAGGGCTTCATCGTCGTAGCCAGCGCCGAGCATGTGGCGGCCTGGCTGACGGCGCGGGCGGTTAACCCCGAAGTACCGCTGGCGGGCTCAATGTGGGCCGGCAGCATGGACATGAGCACCGGCGAGGTGAGCTACTGCGCCTGCGATGCCATGTACTACGGTTTCGCGGCGGTGGAGTTTTTGCGGCGTTGGTGCGGCATGATAGTGCCGGTAGGTGGCGGCGAGTACTGTTCCGCCAAGGTCCCCGGACTGTACGCGGCTCTGGAAAAAGCCTACAAAGCCATGACCATTGCCGCCTTTACCGGCCGGCACCCCGGCATCGGCCAGGGGATGCTGGATGATGGGAAAATCCTCGCGCCCGTCCAGCTTATGCTGGAGAGAGACCTGGGCGCGGGCGCTCACCAGTTCGCGAGGGAAGTTGAGCCGACGGCGGACAATATCGCCATGCCCAGCATCCTCGAGGTTGACCTGGGGCTCAAGCTGGACCACCTCCGCACCGAGCATACGCTGCAGACTTTCCGCAAGGCGCTGTGGCTGCCCGAGTTGATCGAGCGCGCCGGCTTCGCAGGCTTCGAGCAAGAGCAGCGGATGCTCGATAAGGCCCAGGCGCAGGTCAACGAGCTGCTGGGCCAATACCGGAAGCCCGAGGGCCGCGAGCCGCAGCTTGCCGAGATGCGCAAGGTGGTGGAGAAAGCCAGGCAGCAACTGGTGGGGTAAGACCTTCTCGTCACCGGCTTTGGTCTCACATGCGCCGGGACCGCTACTGCAGACCGCCGAAGAGTGACTTAAGCACCTTCGGCCCAATCGGTCGAAGATGTCCTGCCTGGGTGAGAAGGAAGTTGCGTAACATCGCTCAGTCGGCTGGGGCCAGTTTGCCAGCCTGCAAATATTGAACGACCGCCTGGGTGATGCTGAGGTCCAGCAGGCGATACTGGACATGCTCGCCCAGATCCCAGCAGGGTCGCATCAGCGACTCCTCCTCCGCCACTACCACGTACTCCTGCTCCGGCTTCAGGTCACACTGGTCTATCCGCACCAGCTTGTTGGCCGGGTCAATGTGCCAGGCCAGCTTGACGCCCCGCAGCAGCGGCGGCTTCCCATAAAGCATGATCCAGCTCCGCAGGTGCTCGGTAAGCTGTGCGCCGGTCATCGTCAAGGCCACCAGGGCCTGTTGCCTGCCGACGTTCTGGACCACGTCGCAGTGGTAGAGAGGGCCCGCGACTATCGCCGGCGGCTCGCGCCAGGAGTAGCGATAGCTGACATCGGCGCCGCTGTACTGATGGACGGCGTCGAGAGCGATCCGGTCCCAATCGGTGTCGAGGCCGGCCGGCACCTGACACAGCGGCGGCTGCGGCTGCAAGCGCCATTGCGCATCGAAGTGGAGCTTGCGCGGCTGCCGCACCGCACTTTCCCCGCCGATAACCAGCACGTCTGCATGCAGCTCGCCCAGCATACGTGCGGCAATGGCCGGCGGCTGTGCCGGATCGGCGGCGGCCACCACTACCACATAGCGCTGGGGATTCTCCGGGTTGGGATAGATAAAGGCCACACTAGCGCCCGGGCCGCTGAAGCGCAGGTCGCCTACCTGCAGGCCTTCGGTGTCAAAATCCACCGGCAGCCGCTCGGCGATGCGGCTGGCGACCGAATTCGCTCCCGGGCCGCCGATCAGTACCAGATTGCAGTCGGCCACGTCCTGGACGCTAATGTCTTTGTCAGCCTTGACCGGGAATTCACACTCCGAATCCCTGATAAAGTCCATGGCCCGTTGCGATGAGATGCTGGTGCCCTTACTTACCTCTTCAGCCAGTGTCTTGCAGGCTGTCGCAATCTTCCCGCCCGCCTCAGTTCCATACACGATCAACGACTTATCGAACATCCAGTCCCCCAGCGGGCCGGCAAGGTCAGGGCTTTTCAGGATTTCAGCCTGCACCGGCTGGATCTCCAGGCGCAGATTCTCAGAGTAGGGCAGCTTCCGGGATGCGCCGTTGAGCACGATGGTAAGCGCCCGGGCTTTGTCCACCTGGCCGCCGGTGAGGTCCAGCGCCAGTGCGCCGACGTTGTCGGTCGCTATCTCGATGCTGCTGGGGCCGGTGACGCGGGCGGAGAACTTCGCCAGCTTACCGTACTCAATCAGCCGCTCGATACGCCCCCAATAGCCACGTCCGTAGCGGGGTCTGGTGCAGACGAACTGTACGTCCGGCGGGTACTGCACCGCCCGACTGTCCAGCATCTTCTCTACGTGCCTGCGATCACGATACTGAGTCTGCGTAGTATGGGGGCCGGTGCGGTACTGCTGATAGGAGACATTGCCGCCAAGACTGGTCAGTATGCCCACCAGTACGTGCTCATTGCCGATCTCGCAGCGCTCGTCGTGGACGCTGTGATAGGGGCAAAAGTGCACGTGCCGCATATTGGGGGCATCACTGAAAAACTCATAGCCGAAATGAGCGCAGGGCGCTGAGGAGGCAAACAGATGCGGCAGTTGGGTGGCGAAATAGCATGAAGTCCAGGCCCCGCGCGAGAAGCCGGTGACGGAGAGGCGGTCCGGGTCCATGCCGAAGTGCGCCTTGACCTGGTCATAGACCTCCATGAAATCAACGTCGGCCATGCCCCTCAAGCGCTGCACGGGATGGCGTCCCTCGAGGCCGATGGCCACGAGCGGCCACTTCGGCAGCGGCTGGTAGCCGAGCCTCTGCAAGCCGACGACACCATAGTAGTAGTGGCTATAGGTCCCGTGGTAGCCGAAGATGGTGGGCCATTGCTTGGTGCGGTCGAAGCCCTCGGGGAGGTTCACCTCGTACGGCTGCAAAGACCCATCCACGCGCGAGCGGTAGGCGCATAAGAACGGTCCGGATCTACCGGCAAAGTAGTTGCGGTCCTGCTCCAGCGCCGTCAACATGCCGTCAAGCTGCACCGCCCATGCCGTTGCCCGCGGCTCGATCTTGTTGTCCTGCGCCGGGTGCCGCCGCAGCATGTAGAGCAAGAACGCCGCACAATCGCGCTGGAACGGGTAGCTCAGTTCGCGCTCGCCGAGAGCTGCGAAACGCCGCTCAAACTCCTCCATGATCGCCTCGTAGGCGGTCACTAGTGTGGACGCGATCTTAACCGGCTGGCTCTCAAATCGGTATCCTTTTCCCCCGACCGCGAAAGTCCCGGCGACGCGATAGAGGCCGCAGGGCAGGTCGGCCGTATCGAGGGCGAAGGTCGCCGTCAAGGGGCGCTGGCGGCCCAGATAGACCGTTTCGGTCGGCATTTGCGGCATTTCGTCGCCGACAGTCTCCCGGGCCTGCAGACCCACCGTCACCCGCGCGGTTTCATCCGCCGCAAAGGGGGCGAAGTCGAGTTGGCCGCTGACCGGGCGACCGACAGCCGGGGCGAAGGTGTCAAGGTGGCATTCAAACGAGCCCTTCACCGTATCGGCGAAACGAGGCAGTTGCGGATCAATCTGCACCGGCAGCATGAGCACATCGGTCAGCTCGGCCCCACGCCGCAGCTCGAACCTGACGGCTCCCCAGCCCGGCTCGGGCATCTCGACGACGAAGTTGAAGGGCTTCCCGACCTGCGCCGGCGAGAAGTCGAAGCTCACGGCCTCGCCGGCACTCTGGCCCGTCAGGCCGCGTGCAATGATTTCGGTCGGGGGCAGACCGTCTCCCTGCTTTTCCACCGTCACCGCGACCGGGAAAGAGCCGTGATGCGGGGTAATCGGCAGTTGCGGCCTAGTCAGACGATAGGCAGGCGCAGGCGGGGCCTCGGATATGAAATGCAGCCGCCCGCGGATACCATAGGCGCACCAGGCGCTCGCGGTGCGGCTGGCAGTGGTGCGTAAGGCAAACTCCAAGTCCCAAACCTCGCCAACGGCCGGCGGATCTGCCATCAGGCCGGCAATCGGGATAGCGAACTCGCCATGCAGACGCCCGTTTTCCACTACGGTCTGGCCCTGGGGCTGCGCTAATGATTTGTAGTCATCATCGCGGAAGCGAATCTTGAACGTACTCAGGTCGAGCTTGGCCGTGCCGTCGGCGGCGAGCTGAACCCACGGGACATTGATATGGTCGGGGCGGGGATCAATGATCAGGTGCATTCGCCATCCCGACTGCGCGGGTACCTGCAGCTCCGGAGGAACGGGCCCGGCCTCGAAGAACACGTAGATGTTGCTGTCGTCGTATAGAAAGCGGGCCTCCAGGGGCAAAGCTGAAATGCGGTTATGACCGTCGGTGGGGTCAACCCAGGCGCGCTCTAGCGGCGTCTGCTGCCAGGCCGGCTCTGTGGCGATGCCGTCCAACTCCGGCGGCGCCGCGACCCGCAGGCACTCAGCCGCGGGCGAGACGCGGTCAATGACCTCAGGCGCGGGATAGTAGTTCCATCCAGCTTCACCCACCGCTGCCAGAACCGCCAGCAGTACCACCAAACTCACTCTAGCTGCGCTGCTTCGCATGATCCAACTCTCCCATCCATTGGAATACTGTGCGCTTCTTACCATAGAGTGCCGTGATTGTGTGCCGCTATTCCGGCTCGAGTGAGCCGTACAGCTCTTCGTATGTGGAGGTCGCCAGGAAGTACACGCTGTAGGTAATCGTCAGGGCCGCCGGCTCCAGGACCGCCGGGGTCTGGCGGCCGCCGATAAGGTGCAGCGACATGCACGAGTGCGAGGAGTTCTCGTAGCCGAGCCGAGGCAGCCTCTCCACCCCTCCGTCGAAAATGCCCAGCCCGGCATAGGGCAGCGCCTTCAGCGTCGCATCCTGCGAGCATACCACGATCTCCTCTTGCTCGCCACCGACCTTGATCCAGGCCCCGTAACCCCGGTCGAGTTGCGCAAAGGAGCGATGACACTTTACCGCCTGCGGGGCATCCCCCACATCCACGCGCAGGTTGATCCGGTCGCCGGCACTGTTCTCGTAGCGGTCCGACCAGTCATCATTGATGTCCCACCATACGTTGGCATAGCGATATGCCGCACCCTCCGGGACCCGCACTGCCAGTGTCACGTCGTAATGGTCATTGTCGAATAGCAGCGTCTTCTCGAAATAGACCTGGCCCTGCGACTGGTCCCTGCGGTTCTGCAAATAGCCCTTCTGAACCAGCGCGGGCTTGCCGTCTATGGTGGTGGCCTCAGCCGCGACGAAGGTATTCTCCATCGTCAGCAGGCCCTGGATCTCCGCCGAATCGGCCGCCGTGAAGGCGATATTGTCAAAGAACCGGCACATCGGGCCGAAAGCGTACTCGGGCACCCAGTACTGGTCGAGGCGCCTGCCGCTACCGGCCAGCACGCGCACATCAACACCGGCATAGCCGCATTTCTTGGCGAAGCGGATCAGGTATTGGTCATTGGCGAAGAGCCAGTCACCATTGTCCTGTAACTGCAGCCCCGTCTGGGTGTTCGGGGCAGCATACGGTGTGGCGCGAGCTGCGAGACACGAAAGACCTAGCAGCACCACCGTCAGCATGTGTTTCATGTTGGCACTCCTTCCCGAAACAACCACTACTCGGCCCCCCGCGTTAGTCGTAATGGAGGGGCCTGTCGCAGGCTGTTTCGCAGAGCGAAACAGACAAGCCTGGCCCAGCCGTTGACCGTTTGGGTGCGCAGAGCTCGCCAAGCTAGCCTCTTGCTACTGATGGAAGTCCTGCTTATGGTCGGCCTCGAGCAGGACCTGGTCGCCTAGCTTCACGGTGCTGCCCCACACCACCGACATCTTCTCCACCGTATCGTCCTTCGTCCGGATCCACACCAGCCGGGCGTCGGACGCGATGTCGTACATCCCATGCTCTGACCGGGCACCTATGGTCTGCAGCTCGCCCGTGACGTTCAGGAAAAGGTAATCCACGAAACCTTCCGACCTGACGCGAATATGGGCGACCCCCGAGGCGGCAATAACGAACCCGATCCACGGGGTGTCTCGCCCTGGTGTGAGAACCATCGGGTGCAGCCAGCGGCGGTCAGCAGTATATGTGTGGGTGAGCTGCTTGCGGTCATTTTCCCCGCCGGTCTCGAGCTGGTTGTGCGTCGCGATGTTGATGGCGCAGATTGGGTCGCTTGTCTCCGCGGCCGCCAGGCGGATAATCCCTTCGCGCTCAAGGCGAGGCGCTTGTGCGCCGGTCATTAGTTGGGACTGGACTTGCACAGCGCCATCAGCCGGAGCCACCTCGTCCACAATCACGATATAGGACTTGTCCACCATAACGGCATGGCGGACGAAGCGGCTGAGGCCGTCGTAGCACTCTGAGGCATCGCCCGCCGCATAGACGACATCGCCGACTGTCCCGAAGGCCTCCATGCTGCCACCTGCGGCAACCTGGCCTGCGCCATTCACCAGCAAGGTGCTGTGGAGTTCCGTAGGTCCCTTGCCATAGCCGGGATCGGTGAGCAGCCAGTTACCACCTACGTTGAACATGAAGGAGTTTTGGTCCAGTTGGCAGTGGCTGCCGTGATAGCCGGAGCGCATCGCGAAGAGGAAGTCGGATGCGCCGCCCCCGAAGCCGGAGCGCATGATGACCCAGCCGATATCGCGGTAGTGGGCAGCCGGGGCCCAGCGGTCCGGAGCCTGCGGGTCAGTGTCCAGCGGGTGCCACAGGACCGCCAGAGGCGGGGTGTACCCGAAGAGTTCCGTCAGCCCGGTGCTGTGGGCCAGATACCACTGGGCCAGGCCGTCACCGGCCTTGGCGCGCCACGCCGCCATCGAATTGTATGCACACGACGAGTAGGTGGAATCGCAGAAGTTGACACTGGTGGCGGTGCTCGGCTCGAGACAATAGGCCGCGAAACGCAGCGTTTTCTCGATATAGGGATGATCAACCAGCGTGTCGTCTCCGTGCAGCGACAGCGCGCCGGCAAAGGGCATCGTCAGGCTGATGGCATATCCGCCATAGACCAGCCCCTCCACGTACCCGCCGTCACGGTCGCGGGCGTCCAAAAACGCCGCCAGCCGCCGGCGGGCATACTGCACATACTCATCGGCCCGCTCGTCATCGCCCAGCGTGGCCATGCCGGCAATGCCCATCCCGCCCATGACGACGGCAAAGCCGTTGGGCCAGGACATGGTCCGCGCCCAGCCCGCCTCGCCCGCCTGCATCACCGCCGCCGCGCCCTTCTCGAGCAGAGCCTCGGCAATCGTCTGCCGCTCCTGCTCGGAGAGGGCATCGTAGAGGAGGTCATAGGCGAAGGCGACCGCGTGGCAGAAGTGCCCGGTGTCGAGGCAGGCGGGCTGGGAGGGATAGTCCGGGTCGTTCCACCGAGGCCACTCACACAGCGCCAGCGTCCAGGACTTCGCCAGATCGGCATAGCGCTTCTCGCCGCTCAGAAGATACACAGTCGCCAGGGCCTCAATCCGCACCTCGATAGCCCGCGACAGTCCGGTCCAGTAGGGGTAGGCATCCTCGTGACGCGGAGGCAGAGCCGGCGGCATCGTCGTCCTGTAACGGCCCCCATACACCGCTATCTCCTTTTCGTCAAAGCATTTGTCCGCCACGGCCAGGAGCTGAGCGTACAGGTCGGCGAGCTCGGGGTGCTGCCGGCGAAGTTGCTCCGGAGCCATCTTCACCAGCTCCCGCAACCTAGCCAGCTCGGCCCGGCTTACGAACAAGCGGGGGTGAGCAGCAGGCGCGATCTCTGCCGGCGGCAGCTCCGTCTCTGATGTCTCCGCCACAGTAACAGGCGTGACTTCAGCAGCGTCCCAGGCTGCTCTGGACTCGGCATAGATGATCGGTCGCAAGGCATCGGCTGCGGGGGGCGTCCTGATCGGCACACTGACCGCCGTGGGAGTCTGCCAGGCCTTGGCGGGCGCAGTCACCGTGGCGAGCTGCTTCTCGCCCTGGTACCACACCGACCCGAGATGGATAGTCGGCGGCAAGGCGGAGCTGCCCGTGAGCGTAGAACTGACGTGCAGGCCCTCGGCGGGGACCGTTACCGGCCCCAGCACACCAAAGCGCCCATCGCCAAGGTCCAGCGGCCGGCCTGCCGGTGCCTGGCGAGTGGCGGCAGCAATGAGGTCGTACGGCTCGAATTGGGCGGAGGCGTCGTCGAACAGCGCAGTACCGATGCCGGCGAACTCCACCGACATGCGCCAACTGTCGGCCTGCGGGGGAGGTGCGGCGGAAACTGTCAACTTCCGCCACTCGCCCGCCGAATCTCTCAGCCCGCTGCTGTTGTGCAGGCCGATGTAATCGTCGCCTTTGAGAAACAGCAGCCTCAGGTAAGCTCCGGTGTACTGGTCCCGCACCGCCTCGGGCATAGTGACCTTGACGTGCGCCGAAACGGTGACCTGTTGGCACAGCGCAAGCGGCTGGGGGTCGGAATAGTAGTAGCCGGATATCTTGGTGCCCTCGCCCGCGGCGAAGGTAATCTGGGCCGCCTGCTGTCCGGAGCGGGCGTCTTGACTGAGTCTATGAGCGGCGAAGGTAGTGCTGCGGGCGGTCCAGGCGGCCGGCAGCAGTCCCTGCTCACGGCCCCGCGAAGCGTCCTGGACCTGCTCAAAGCCCGGGTTGGTAAGCTCCAAAAGCGTCACCGCCGGTTGCCCTTGCTGGCCCAGGCAGATGGCGCTGAAGCTGAGCAAGATCACGGAAAGCACCGAACAGAATGTGCGCATTGCTCTTCCCTCGTTCAGAAACACCAGGCGCATCATATGCTGGAGACGGACCTGCTACTGATTTCGCCTTCCGCCGGCGCTTCCCTGCCAGAGGGCCAAGCGCACCTGCCAACGTTGAGGCCGCAACTTGCCTCCCGCATGAGTGGAAACGATCCCCCAAGAGGTGTCAGCGCCGACCAGCACGAAATACCTATCCGGTCATCGGCAGTACCTCGCTGGCAAGAGGTTGAGAGATGTGCCATTATGCCTGGTTTGAGGGTCTCTTCTCACGCGGATTATTCTACACCACCGTCATTCTCCTGGTTCTCCACGGCATGGCTGTATTCGCCGAGCCATGCACCCTCTACAAGCCGAAAGACATCGCCAACGCCAGGGAGAACCTCAAGCGCTACGAATGGGCGCGGCGCATCGTCGAGGGCTGGAAGCGGAGTGCCGATTACGCCATGCAGCAGGACCGCGACTTCTTCGTGGACTTAATTCCCGAGCTTACACCCGGTACCCACTACGGCCAGAACTGCCCGGCCTGCGTCGGCGATAAGTCCATGCAAGGCGAGTACGGCTTCTACAGTTGGAGTATCACCGCCCCCGACCAGCTCAAATGCAACCGCTGCGGCACTGTCTTTCCCAATGACGAGTACCCCGAGACCGGGGTGGTGGAGTGCCCGCGGATGGGCCAGACGTTCACCTACTACCAGCCGCCGGCAGAGCGCGCCCTGGGACCGGAGGCGACGCCCGAGCAGCGCCGCGAACATGCCCTACGAGGCCTCAGCCAGCGCCAGCAGATGACCAGTCTCAGCAGCCTGATCCGGCTCCGCAAGGCCCAGTGGGCGTGGGGGCAGGTGTTGCTGCTGGCAAAGCTTTACGCAGTGACCGAGGAGGTTGCATACGCCGAGCGGGCGGCATGGATACTCGACCGCTTCGCCCAGGTGTTCCCCAACTACCTGTATCACTCCTATGACGGCAGCATCGCCGACTGGCCGCCGGCGGAAGTGGCCGCTAACATGGGCGAGCATGGAGGCGGTGGGCGCTTTCCCCCCGACGTGATTCGTCACGCTTACGGCCTCAATCAATATGAGGATTACTCCCAACTGCACAATGGCTTCTGGGGAGCCGGCCGCCTCAGCCCCCACGGCAAGGGCAGCGATTCAGGACCATTGCTCAACATGACAATCGCCTATGACCTGATCCGCGAGGCCCGCTATCCTGACGGCAAGCCGGTGGTCACCCCGGAGATGGATAAGCGGATAGTGGCGGACCTGATCGCCGCCGGATGTACGGACATGGAGCACTGGGATTCGGTCAGCAACAAGGGTGTCGCGACCTTCTCCTTGAGTGCCGCGGTCGGGCTTCTGCTGAAGCAACCCGAGAGGGTCCATCGCGCCCTGGATGGCTTCCATGAGACGTTGGACAGCCGCTATCACTTCGACGGTTTCTATACCGAGTCGCCGGCCTATGCCGCCCACAACTTTTCGAACATGAGAGAGCTGCCTGATTTGCTCTACGGTTACAGCGACCCGCCTGATTACCAGCCGGAGGAGGGCGGCCGCATCGAAGCCTGCAACCCCTTCGCTGAAGGCCGCTTCCACCTGGCGATGCAGTCCATGGTCAGGATGCTGGCTCCGGGCAGGCGGCTGCCGGTCATCGGGGACACGGTCTATAACAGCGGCCTCAGCGCCATCTATGCCGAGGTCCTGGCGGCCCGCTCCGGCGGCCGGTATGCCGGTCTGCTTGAGTCGGTCCAGGACGCCAGTCTGTCGGATCGGGGGTCCGAGTATTCGCTCTGGTACCGCGCCCCTGACCTCCAGGCTGAAAAAGAAGGCGGCCTGCCGCTGCGTAGCGAGTGGTTCCCGGGCTGGCATGTGGCAGTCTTGCGCGGCGGCCGGGATACCAACGATACCGCGCTATACCTCAACGGCAACGAGAATCGCTGGACCACCGGGACCGGGCATCGGCACCTGGATATCCTGAGTATGAGCTACTATGCTCTGGGTGAGGAGCTGGCCTCCGACCGAGGCTATTTCTCCGGCAGCGGTCAGTTGACGCGGGACGGACGCTCCGGCCAACGCTGGACCCGGGATACACTTTCGCATAACCTGGTGGTGGTGGATGAGAAGAGCCAGGCCGCTCGCGACTGTGGCTCGAATCTGGAGCTATTCGGCGTTGCGCCCGGCCTTGAGGTAGTCCAGGCCTGCGGCGTCGAGGCCTATCCCCAGTGCGACCAGTACCGGCGCACCTGCGCGCTGATAAAGACACCCGGGCAGCAGCACTACGTGGTTGATTTCTTCAGGGTCACAGGCGGCGGGTGCCACCAGTACAGCTTCCACTGCAACGGCTCGCTGGTGAGGCACACGCCTGCAGATACGGCGCTGCAGCCGGTGGAGTTGGCCGCGACTTGGAGCACGTGGCTGACCAACCCGCAAGCGCTGGAGCCGGAGGTGCCGCACACCTTCACCTGGCAGTCCGGCAACGTCAGCCTCGATCTGAGGCTGCTCAACACCCACGACAGCGTGCAGCGTGTCATCATCACCGACGCCCCGGGCTGGCGGCGCGCCAGCGGCTCCGACCTGGACAAGCCGCCGATTCAGCAGATACTGGCCGAGAACCGTGCCAGCGGGCCCGAGGCGGCCCTGGCGACTCAGTACGCTGCGGTGATGGTGCCGTACACGACCCCCGATTCGCCGGTGATCGCAGCACGGTTGCTTGCCAACGACCCCGACACCGGCACTCTGGCCGTGGAGGTCACGCTGCAGGACCGCACCGACTATATCATCTCCACCCTGGATCAGGAGCCGCGCCAGTACGGCCCGGTGGCAATGACGGGCCAGTTCGGGTTCGTCTCGGTGAACGGCCACGGTGAGGCAGTGCAGGCATACCTACTCAACGGCTCCAGCCTGGAGTATGGCAAGATGCGGCTGGATCTGGCAAGTCCCAATACTACGGTAAAGGTGCGCGCGACCGCCGACAGGACCTTCGAGCTTGCCGAGCCGCTGCCTGTGACCCTGGCCGCCGGCGGTTCGTATCTGCTGGTCGGGGAAACGCCGCGAACCGGCTTCGAGATAGAGGCGACAACGGCGGACTCAATCACGGTGCGCGATTATCCGGCCATTGCCTGTGACGAGCTGACTATCCTGCACTCGACGTGGCTTGAGTTCAAGCCGTGAGACATTTCCTGGATTGTTTGGAAGGAGCTGGATTTGGGGAACTGAGGCAACGGCCGACGCCACCGCTGCATTTGCTACGCCCCGGCGCCTCTTGCAGCCCCCTCAGGCCGGAGGACAGGTGACCCATGCTGCGCACGGGTGCCCCTGCCTGTCCATGCCGTTGCCACAAGTCGCGACAGGCAAGGATGCCTGTGGTCCAGGAAGAGGTTGTTTATAGGGGCGCATGGCATGCGCCCGATGCCGTTGGAGGGGCGCAATCAGACATTGCTTGAGTTGTTGGGAAGAAGCTGCGCTTCGGGGAACTGGGGCAACGACCTACGCCGCTGGCAAGTGACATGACTACGGAATAATCGTGACCGCGTCGGAGGTCACGTGTTTGCTCCCTCCCGCGATCTTGAGCCCGCCGCAGACCAGGAGTGCGCCGGACGGCAATAGCGTGGCCTTGTGCTCATGAACCGCAGTCGGCAGATGCGGCCCGGGGCGGAAGCAGGCATCCTCAGGGTCAAGAACCTCGCACGATGACACTGTATGTGGCTCACCTTGGCCGTTGAAGCCTCCGCTGATGAGCACCCGTCCGTCGGGGAGCAGAGTTGCGGTGTGGTCCATGCGCGGCTCGGCCATGTCCGGCCCGCCAGTGAAGGTGCCGGTAGCGGGGTCGAACAGCTCCGTGCCGGCAAACTGGCGGCCCGCCGTCGCACTGTAGCCGCCGGTAATGAGGACCCGGCCATCGTCCAGCAAGGTGGCAGTGTGGCGGGAGCGATCCGCCAGCATCCGACCGGCCGTGGCGAAGCGGCCGCTGAGTGGATCATACAGCTCGGCCTCGGCCAATGTGCCTTCGCCCGGGTATTGCATACCGCCGCTGACGAGTACGCGACCGTCATCCAGCAGGCAGGCGGCATGGCCGAAGCGACTGTTTCGCATGTCACCGGTAGGCCGGAAGCTGTGCGTGGTCGGGTCAAACAGATCGCAGCCGGCGAGTGATCTGACGCCGCCGACAAAGCCGCCGCTAATCAGCACGCGTCCGTCGGCAAGCAGAGTAGCCGCGTGCAGCTCCCTGGGCGCCGACATCTTCGCCTCCAGGAATACAAAGCGGCGACCGTCAAACAGCTCAGCGGTACGCGAGGTGGAGTAAGGCCGGATAAAACCGCCGGCGATCAGCACGGTGCCGTCAGGCAGAGCCGTAGCGGTATGGAAGGCGCGGCACCTGTGCTCCGGCGGACCGGGGGAGCACTGATTGGTCGCCGGATTGAAAATCTCGGTGCCGCCGACGAAGCCATCCCCCGGTCCGAGGCCGCCGTATATCAGTATTCGACCGTCGGCCAGCAGCGTGGCGGTATGGGCATAGCGCGGCGCCAACATCTGCGCCTGAGCCCAGACCAATCCGGGGATGGCGATAAGCAAAGCTGCACTGAGACGGCGGTGTATGCGGAGCATGGAATTGTCGGCATTGCGCTGAGAACAAACTGGCAGTATTCGCGGGCTGGGACTGTAGTTCTGCAGATTCTTCTAACGGCTGGGCCGGATGGGGACCCCACCCACGCCTGCGGCGTGGGTACCCCCCATTCGGCCCCCTAGAGGCAAGGTTGTCGGGCTGGGAAGCCCGACCTACGGGCAAGTGATTGCGAGCGCCGACGGCGGCAGCGACCTATTGACATACACAGCCAGCGGCAAGAGCCGGCGGAGCACAAATCCCCGTCCTGAAACCACAAGTTGAGTAATTACGTGCTATCTTCGCTACTCTAGGCGCACATCGGCCCAGGCGGCGTGGTCCGAGTTGATGCCATCACCGGCGTCAGTGCAATACAGTTTGAGCTTGCTTGCGCCGGAAATATCCACCGAGATCACCAACGGCTCTTGACCACCACGCATCACGGGTGAGCTGTAGCGTGTCTCCCACTCACCGTCCTTGCTCACTTGCACCTGGAAGACAACGCTGCCGGCGGTCCCGGCGGTGTCATCCACCCCGATGATAGCCTTCAAGAGCTTGCGGTCGGGCGCTTGGCCGAGATCGTAGATGACCTCGGAATGGGCCGGGCGGTGACCGGCGCTTCCCGTCTCCGGATGGGTGTGGAGGCCCTTCTCGTAAGTGTCGCCGCCCATTTGCAGGAGCCTCCCGAAGTAATCGGTGTCCTTGCGCAGCCCGCCGTGGACGAAGGAGCTGGTTTCCTGCAGGTCGCTGAGATAGACCACATCCTCCGAAATGTCAACCAGCTTGCGGTACGACAGCGAGAAGGAGGTGCTCTGCCGGTCCACCGCCAGGTCGTCCAGAGCGATGGTCACGGTGTGGTGCGCGGGAGCCTCCTGTTCTTCACCGGCTAGCGCGTGGGCCATATCAATGCGAATGGTGACACACTTGGGGTCAGCGGGCGGCAAACTGATTGCGACCAGATCGCGGTTATCATCTATCCTTTTTCCGTCCAGGTTGACGACAATCGAGCTTCTATCTATGCGATTGGCGTCATCCTCGGCCTCGATAACAAGCGTCTTCGGCGGCGGGATTCTGCCCAGCATCAGAGTAGGCTTCAGCTCCAGGGATTCATCATCCAGCAGCACCTTGGTGATCCGGGGCGGCCCGCTGTCGTCCAGCTCCAGCCAGTCGGGCTTGTCAGTCAGCAGCCAGGCTACTTGGTCGGCGTTTTCACTGGCGGGCACCGTCAGGGTCGCCACGCCGGCTTGCGGTTCGAAGGCGGCTGCGGCCTGCTGCCACTTGCCGCCGCCGATCCGCAGCCAGATATCCCCGTTTTCCGCGGGCATGGTGATCGTAGCCGCGCCGGTAGCGGACATGCTGTAGCGCTGGAAGCCGCCATCAGAGCCGGAGGCGTCGCCGGCGGGATTGCGGTCGCGGCGCCATGCCAGCTCGCACGGCACGCTGACGGTCTGGCCCGGTGCGATGGCGTAAATGACGAACCAGTCGCCTGACGCGATACCCTGAGCCGCCAGGTCCACTTCATCGGCGATATCCATCGTCATGCGGTCACTGTGGGTCTTGGCGATGGTGTAGGTTTGGTCCTTCTCGACGAACCAGGCCTTGGCGCCCCACCACCAGGGGCTGTTGATGCCGGCCCAGAGCTCGCGGTTGCTGGTGAGGCGATTGGGCTTCTCGCTGTCCAGCAGCGACACCTGGTACCAGCCCATGGACAGCGGCGCATGCTTCGCCAGGTCCACGCGCACCAGCCCCTCGCCAAGCGCCGTCACCTTCGCGATGTCATAGGCCTCTTTGTGGCCGTTGACCACGTCAATGGATATCGGCTTGCCGGCCAGGCCGAAGTCCAGCGGCCAGGGGCTGTCGGGCCGGACAATCAGCGCGGTTTCCAGACGCGTTCCGGTGAGGTCGCCGACCAGGTCCACGATGGTGCCTGTGAAATCGCCGGATACGGTTGCGGAGAACTTCCCGCACTTGAGACTGCTGCCCCGCACCAGGTGGGCTTCGGTCACCTCGCCGCCGGCATCGCGCCGTACCAGGGCGTAGCGGGCATCGGTTGACAGGCCGTCGTGCAAGCGGACCTCCCCAGGAGCGGGCTGGAAGATGACCGTGTCGGTATGCCCGCCGCCCATCGCCAAGCTCAGCGCCACAACGTCTTGTGGCAACTGCGTGGCCCGCGCCAGCGGCAGCCGCTTGACCGCCGCGATGACTGACGCTTCGCCCTCACGGAACCCTTCCAGGACGTGTAGGTAGAGGCTCTTGAGCGTCTCCTGGTCCTGCCCATTAGGCAGGGCCCGGCTCTCGATCAAAAAGTCCCAGGCATCCCGGAAGGCTAGGTTATCCGTCAGCGTCTCACCATTCGGCAGAGGCTGATTGATGTGGGTGACCCACGGTCCTCGGCCCCGCAGTAGGGTAGTATTGTCGTCCTGTTTGAGGCCGATCAGACGCAGGCGCACCCGGCCCACATCCTCGGGCAGCGGGCGCTTGGGTCTGGTCCCGTCAGCCTTGAAAGGCGCGTAGGCCGCGTAATCGGTCTTCCAGATCACGCCCCACAGCGCGGGCGGCGGCTCAAGCACCTGCAGAGGCCGGACCTGCCGGTACTCCCTGCGGGAAGGCAGGCTGTCGGGCGGCTGATTCCTGAGCTTATCCAGATACACCGCCAGGTCGGGTTCCTCGGAGGCTACGGGCGGCAGGTTTTCTTCCGCCCGCTCGGCCCACGCACTCTGGTACAGAGCGTGGCGCTGGCCGCCCTTCAGGCGCAGGATGTCAACCGCATAGGGCCGGCCATCCGGGCCCTCCACCGCCAGCAAGGCCCGGCGGAACTCGTCCACCTCCACTCCCATGCGCTCGAAGGAGAATAGGTCCCGGGAATCGAGCACCTGGAAGCTCGCGCCCGGCTCATCAGGCACCTCGCCACCCTTGAAGGTGACTAACTCCCCGAAGCCTTCGTTATCCGACCAGCCCAGCCCCGTGCCCAGCTCATTGACCGACGCCGTATTGTGGGCGATGTGGCTGTGGGCCCAGGTCCAGCAGTCGAACTCCATGCCGGAGTAGCGCCGACATTCGAAGGGCTCGTGCGGGTACGGCATCTTCAGGAATGCCTGGATCTCAGGCTTGGACTTATCCAGATATGCCGTGTGCCAATGGGCCGCATACCCGCCCTCGCGCATTACCGGCACTCCGTCCACCCAACACTCGATACCCAGCTTGTCACCGGCCCCGTGCAGCGAGACCCGGTCATAGGTCATGAACACCTCTTGGCGGTGGCCGTGACCGCCGACGCGGAGAATCCCGATGCCGTAGCCCGGCCAGTTCATGCTGGGCCACTTTTCGTTGGCCTTGACCTGCTCGGGGTCGGTGGTAAAGGGCCGGCCGAAGGTGTAGTTATGCTGGTCCCCGAACCCCAGTTGGTTTCCGCGAATCGTGCAGACCTTACGAAGCTCGCTGCTGGCGACGGCGAAGAAGGGCTGCTTTTCCAGGAAATCGGGCGCGAACTCCAGCCAACCGTGCGGATCCGCCATATAGCGGTAGTAACGGTTGAGCATGTCCATGTAGTTGGGCGCGCCCTCACCATTCATCCCGTCGTGATAATGGTGGTTATATAGCACGCACTCCTGGTGGCCGGCGGCGAAGTCGAACAGGTACTCGTTTTCCAACAGGATCCCCAGCATCATCAGGTCGGTATAGGCGCCGTCCTGGTAGTCGGATTGCAGGGGAAAGCTCTCGAACAGCAGGGCCAGCTCCCGCATCAGCTTGGTCATAATCTTGCGGTCGAGGGCTTCCGGATCGCCATATTTCTTCTGCGAGTAATACTTGAAGGTGGGATGGTGGCGGACCCGAGCGAATGGCTCGACCCAGGTCAGCTCATTGCCCTGGAAGACCCAGCCCCGGCTGATGCAGGGACGCCCCCGGTTCCAGGGCGATTTATTGCACGTGTACCCCGCCCGCAGCGGCCGCGGCCAGGCCTCCCACTCGGCGCGGGTCAGCGGCTTGCCGTCCTCGCCGGTCGCCAGCTCGTTGCGGTACGACAGCGGCAGCCCGTAGTAAACCTCCGCCACCCGGTCCAGAAGTGCCGCCAGCTTGTGCACATACAGCGGATTGCCGCTGTCGTAGAAGGCGTTCATCAGGCCGTCGGCGCGGCCTGCGACCCCACCCCAGCGGGCGTGGGCGACCAAGGTCCCCGGGAAGATCTGCCACTTCACGCCCTGCTTGTCGGTGAACTCGTATGCGGGAACTGCCTTGACCGTGCCGTCCAGGTGCACAAACTCGGCGCTGCTGTTGGGGCGCAGTTTATAGTCATCGGGCATATCCTGTTCGCGTTCGTACAGGTCCTGCCCGCAGCAGGCGGTCGTGGCGTGGAAGGGATTGTCGGGGTCCAGTCTCACGCTCGGCAGAAGCCACGAGTCGATCGCCCCGCACAGGGGGCAGTACGAGACCATAGCGCCCTCGGCCCTTTCCCTGCCAGGGTCCCCCTCCAGGACCCGGCCGAAGGGCGAAATATGGTCGGGAATCAGGGCCTCGAGTTGGTCGTCAGGGGTGTCAGCTTTGGCGTAAGTCTGATACGCTTCTTCCGGCTCCAGCGGCTCATGGTCCCGCTCCCACATCGCGATGCGGGTGCGGGTCCAGTCAGCCATGAACTGCTCGGGCGGCGGCATCGCTAGCTGTCGGCCGGGGATCAGCTCCGCAACCTTGGCGGCGCGGTCGGGCGCATGCCACGAGTAGGCCAACTCGGCGGCGCGCACCGTCGAGGCGAGAGCCGTGAGTGCCGCTACCAGCCCCGCCGCCATTATCGGTAGGCATCGCAGGCGCGCCCGTGACGCCAATTCGCCCGGGCTATCAACATGCAGTCGCTGCCTAGCCATCGCCTCCCCTCCCGTACTACTCGTCCGCCAGCTTGGCCGCATGTGCAGTGCTGTCCTTGGGGAGGTTGAGGGTCACGGATACCGGAGCTGCGACCCGGTAGGTGCTGTTGCCGACATACTCAACACTCACCGCATACGGCCAAACGACTTCATCCCCGACCCCGTAGTCGTACACCTCAAACCAGGTACCGTTGGCGAATTCGGCGGCGAGTTTGTCGGCCTTGGCCTCGGGGTAGATTCCCGGATCAATCATAGCGTACTGGGCGCCGCGGACGGTCAGGAGCTTGTACTCGACGCTATGGTCGGCATTGACCAGCCGGGCTCGGTGGTAGTAACGGTAGCCACGGAGCTGGAAAGGTGTGTCGGTGTTGACTGTATAGTCGCCAGTCCCGGTCACCTTGCCCACGCCGATGCGGGAGTCCATATCCAAACTGAGGCGGGCGGCGTTGCCCTCGATTGCGGCGGATACCACCTGATAGGCCAGCCTGCGGACCGAATCGGTGATGAACACATGCGCGCCGATCATGGCATCTGCAGACGGTGGTGGGGGTGAGACGGTGATAGTCTCGGTGTCGCGGTCCACCTGCATGATCTCGGCCCGGTACTCGGGACTGGACAGCTCGATGCCCAGCTCACCTTTGGTGAGACGGGTGCCCCCGACCAGCGACATGGCCACCGGCACACCGTCCTTTTCGGCCCAGAAGCCGAAGCGCCCGGCGAAGTGGAAGCCGCCCGCGGCCTGGCGCTCAACCGTGGCGTCGGCCGAATGGAAGAGCGTATCAGTGCGGTCCGCCAGTTGCACGGTGCAGGCCTGTGCCGAGAAGCCGGCCTCGTCCTCACCGGAAAGCTGCAGCGGTTGCGCCCGGCGAATCAGCGGACCTTGCACGTAAGGCTCAATGAGGCTCAGCAGTTGGGTCCTGAGCGGGGTCTCGCCCTGCTTGTGAAGCATGATCCACTTCATCTCGTAGGGGTCGCCGCCGGCCGGTGAGGTTCCGTCACAGATATTGGCCTCGGTCCCATCAGCCTCCAGGACATTGAGGCGGATATGCAGGCCATGAGCGTCTTTGAGCTCCCAGTCGGCATGCCAGGGGGTGTCACTGCGCCCCTTTTCGACATTGTAGAGGTGGGCGAAGGGGAACATGATGCCACTCCAGCCGTAGCTGCTCTTACTGCAGCCGTGCGCCTTGAGCCAGGTTTCGTCACCGTAGGGGACATCAGGTCCGGCCAGGGTCCCACCTTCCTGCTTGGTGAGGTCTATGCCGCCGGTGGAGAATTCGCCCTCCATGCAGTGGAACGGCCACCAGTGCTCTTCACCGCCCGATATGCGGTAGAAGTCCACGCAGTAGAAATCATCGGGTGAGACATCAACCAGGGCCACGGCGCGACGCTGCCAGTTGTCGGCAGGTAGCTCGATAGTCTGTTCAGTGTCTATTTTCTCCACCTGGTCCTGGGCGCGGGCTTCGGCGACATGGACGGCACCGGCATCAGCAAACAGATGCGCCTGAGCACTCATTGTCTGGTAGGGGAACTGCCGGGCGGCGAAGTGACTCGACCACGCCGGCTCCCAGTAGCCCCAGTTGCGCGGATAGCCCATGTGGTTGAGCAGCCGGGAGCGGTAGGCGTGAAGGCCATAGCTCATGATCTCGTCCTGGCAATGTCCCCGGGCCCGGCCATAGTAGAACCAGAAGGCGCGCTTGTTGTTGCCCTCGCCGCTGCGGAGAATGGCCAGCCGGTAGCCGTCGTGTAGCGAGCTGCCATTATTCCAGTCATCGGGCCACTTGTCAGCCTCCCTCTCGATCTCCTCGCGGGTAAAGGGGAAGTCTGCCGAGGGCTGCCATTTGGCATCGCGAGCCAACGCCCAGGCGAACTTGGGGTCCTTGAATATCTTGTAGGCATGCTCAAAGGCCTGGAAGCCGCCATTCTGGAAAGTGCATCGCTGGCCGATTTGGTATTGCGGCCAGGTGCCGCCGTCGCCGATTTGCGGGAAGTAGCGGTCTATGGTCACAGTGTCCATGGAGAAGTCAAAGATATTGCGGTAGCGGCGATTGACCAGAGAGGGGTATTTCTCCAGCGAATAACGCTGAGGATGGCGCTGGCGCATGCGCTCGATAATCTCGACAATCGGGGCGAGGCCCATCACGTGCATGCCGTTGTAGCCGCCGGTCGATTCGAAGGGCGAGCCGTCACGGAAGAAGGTATTAGGCGCGAAGATGATCATGGGATTGAACTCAAAGACCGCGCCGTAGTAGAGGAAATCCATGAAGTCGGTGCCGCGTTCGTAGTCGAGGATCTCGGCCATGCGCGCGAAGCCCCACTGCGAATATGGCTCATTGGAGGCACAGGAGGCATCCATGCTCCCCTGCATCCAGACGGCAAAGAGGTTCTCCTCGATGAAGCGCCGCACGTCCTGGTGCGTCTTGACATCGAAGCCCTTGCCCTGCAGGAAGGGGATGATCTCCGGGTCCTTCGCGATTGCCGGGAAGATCTTGTCATAGGCCTCGGCATGGGCGATCTGCTGGCCGGGCTGCTCGATCGGGTAAGTGTTGAAGCCGGTCGCGCGCAGGTAAGGACCGTTTTCGAAGCGGTCCTGTCCCAGTCGTTCGACCTGACGCACGGAGTTGCGATGACGGTGGTGGGTCATGGTGGCCAGGTACGAGTACTCGACCGCCAGACGCGAGAGCGCCACCAGCGCCTTGTGAACATACCTGACATCACCGGTGGCCACGTAGCTGTTGGCGCACGAGGGCGCGACTGTCATCATCCGGCGGCAGTAGTACTGGCAGACCTCGGCGATGAAGCCATAGTGGTTGCCGTCCTGGAGGTAGCCGCCGCCGATACCGTCGTCGGAAAAATCGCCACTGGTGAGGTCACCACTGGCGAAGTCGTTGGAGGGATAGACCTCGTCACCCACCGGGCAGCGAATCTTGAAATCCCAGGGCGGCATCGAGGTTTCGAAGTGCCACGGGTAATAGGCCCGCTGCTTGTAGATCGCCTTGCCGTGCACCGGGCACCCCAGCGGCAGGTTGACCCAGTGCCAGCGCGGGATGGTGCTATCGGGCTGCATCTCCCAGATGACATCATCGGGAACCGCCAGCCAGCCGCCGCTGCCCTCGTCGCTTTTGACTTCGGCACCGGTGGGGAATAGCTGTTGCTGCTTGAGTTCCGGCAGCGGCTCGCCCAGCGGCCAGCGCCGAGGCAACTGCGCCCCCTTCAATTCCCGGAACTGCCGCAAATCCTCAAAGGACCAGATCGCGATGGTAATGGTGATATTGTGGTCGGGGTGCGCAAAGACGATGGCCGCTTGCGGGGCGGACTTGAGACTGCGGAAATAGTATTTGCGCAGTTCCTGCTCCGTAGGCAGGGGCGTGCGGTCGAACAGCTCCACGCAATCCGGCACTGTGACCTTGACTTCGGGCGCCTCAGTCGGCACCTTCAGCGCGACCATGAACATGCGCCCCACCCCCACCACATCAGGGGCGTAGGCCACCAGGGGATCAGGCGGATTCTCCTGCGCTCGGCACTGCGCCACTAGCAGTACCAGCAAGACAGCGAAGATCAGCAGTTCCCGGTCCATCCTTACCACCTGCCTCATATTGGCTGGTCGAACCCGAGGTCCTAGTTCGGCCCAAGCGCCCTGCAACCTTCCCGGTCTCTGTCCTCGGTTATTGAGGTGGAGCGCCTAGCGCACAGCTAGCTCGCGCGGAACCTCGGTGAGAGCCTCACAGCCGTCGGCCAGCCTGCTCAATCCGTCCTGCTGTCTCGCGCGTAGTAGGTCGTAGTGGGGATCCGGTAGGTGTCTCCCGGGCCGACCTCGCTGATCCAGTAGAGCCGCCGCCCATCACCGTCCGCGTCTGTGAAGATGTCCTCGAGGCTGCCCTCTACATCCTCCAGCGTGAAGGTCTGGCCTCTGATAGAGCCGATCCTGAATCCCTTCGATTTGTCCTCATTGTAGAGCCAGCGACCCGCATGTCTGCCGCCGTCAATGCGCCCATAGCCGCTCAGGGGCCGGTCCGCCGTGATCGTCTTGGCCGCTTCATCGGCCGCGGCTACCGCCCCCATGCCGATGGTCAGTAGCACATGCCCGAAGTCGAGGGTTGTGGCTTGGTCGGCAACCTCGGCCCGCCTGATGGTGTAGCTGGTCCGCTGCAGTTCGTTGCCCAGAATTGCCACGGTATCCTGGCACGCCTCAGGCGCGGCGAGCGCCGTATCAATAGTGATGGCATTATTCGCCAGATCCACGCTGAGCACTTTGCCCGCCGGCGAGGCGGCCGGATGCAAGGCGAAATCGCCATACTCCAGCAGCGTCCCGTTGATCACTACGACGCGCTTGATGCCCTGGTCGTCCAGGGTCAGCAGGGCAAACTCGGCGGCGACGACCAGCGGCTTGCCCGCCGCCTGCCAGGTGCAGCGCTGCTCGGCTGACAATGAGCTGTGAACGAAGTCGGTGGCACCTGCGCGACGCACAGCCAGGCCGACGGTCTCCGGACTGCCGCCTTCGCCCTGCAGGTGCTCGACCGCGGTGACCTTGGCCTTGCCCGTGTGCGGCTCGACCACGGCTACATAGTTGCGGAAAAGCTCTTCGCCCTGTTGAGCTTGCGCTTCCGGCAGTTGATTATGCCCCAGCGTGTACTGGATCGTGTCGGGATTACCCGGCTGCAGCTCCGGGATCCCGTCGCCCAGGATCACCTCTGCCACGCAGCCGGCAGGCATCGTCACGGTCATGGCTACATCCTCATCCGGCTTGCGCCAGGTAGCCGACCACATCCCCTGCGGCTGCATGCGGCGGATATTGAACAGGTAGTTGAAGCCGCTGCTCCTGATGTCCTGCACTATCGGCTCTTTGCCGCGCAGGTCGCTGGTGATGACGATACTATCAATCTGGATATACGTCTGCCCCACGGCTTTGGCGTTCAGCGCCACCTGGCTGACCGCTTCCGGCAGCTCGTAAATCTCGGAGGCCCAGTAGTTGCCGACTGTGCCGGTCGGTGCGCACAGGAAGGTCTTGGTCACCCCGCCGAGGCTGATGTCAAGCTGATTGGTTCCCTTATTGTAGTCGTAGATGTGCATGAAGACCTTGACCTTGCCGGCCGCAATCTCGGGGGTCTTGATTTTGATCTCCGCGCCCTGACATCGCGTCAAAAAGCCTTTGCCGTACGCGGCCCAGCCGGTTTTCGAGGTCTCCCCGTAGTCCCCTTCGGTAATCAGGCCCTCCGCCTTCAGCAGCGGCAGTGCCAGGCCCGTCTTGCTCATCGCGGCAGGTATCTCGCCGGCATAGGGGATGTCCTCACCTGCGAGCGTGCCTTCCTGCACCGGGCCGGGCTGCCCGCCGCTGACGCTGAAGTCGGAGAAGTGCGCCGGTCCGTGGTAGCTCCAGTGGTGTTCGCTGCCGCCGCGCACGCGGAAGATGTCCAGGAGATAGGAATCCTGCTCGGATATGTCAATCAACGCCGCCGTCCGCCGGTAAAGCGAGGCCATCCCCGTATAAGCGATCTCAGCCGAGGCATCCATCAGTTGCACTTCCGGCGAGGCGGCCAGGGTATTCAGATCTCCCGCGTCCGCCGTCCGGTGCGGCACCTGATCAATCAGCACGCAGTAGTGGCTGATGGTGTTACTGGTCCACAGGCCCCGCTTGGGCGTCCGGAACGGTGTCGGATAGCCCATCTCCGGGAACAGCGGGTAGCCGTAAGCGAACAGTCCCAGCGTCAGTCGGTCGCGGTGGCCGTGGCCGCCGGTGGCAGCGCCGTAGTACATGCTGGCGCCGCGGCGGTGCTCGCCCTTGCCGCTTTCCAGTATTGCCAGCCCGTAGCCGCCGATGTTACGCGTCTTCCAATCCAGGGCCTTGCCCTCTTTCTCGACAACCGCCGCGACCGCTGCTTCGTCAAAATAGTCCTCCCACAAGTTCCTCGAAGTAGCGTTGATCTGGGCCAGCGCCTTGGCGTATTTGGCCTCTCCATAGTGCGTAAACGCCGGTCCCTGCAAGGAGGCATGCCAGGCGACCGCCCCGCTGCCTTGCACGCCTCCGCAATCGCCGATGCACGGGCAGAACTTGCCGGTAACCGCCATCTCCAGGCCGATGTCGGCCATCGCCCTGAGCTTGGGGTTATCCCAGATCTCGATGCCGAGCTTGGGCAGCAGCTCCGCCAGTTGGTAGAACTTGTAGCACCAGCCCGACGAATAGCTGGGCGAGCTTTCGCCGCCCATGCCATCGCGCCAGAAGCCGTTCCAGAGCAGGTCCTCGATCCGGCCCTCGCCGCTCATCAGCCACTCGCGCGCCTGCTCAGTCGTCAGCCCCCTCTCCGGATCGTCATTATCCATCGCCAGCGCCAGATAACACATCGTCCGCTGATGGGCGCCCATGTTGCCGGCGGCGTAGCCGGTGTAGATGTCGTTAGCCATGATCTTGAGCATGTTAAGCTCGATATGATCACGGGGGTTGTCAATCCCCTTCTCCTTCAGGAAGGCCAGCAGTTGCGGGTCCTCGTCGAAGACCGGATAGATCGCGTCATACGCCAGGGCCACGGTGCTGTCATTGCCGGTCGTCCAGATGTAGTCGGATATCCGTCCCCTGACGTTCCAGATGCCCTCGTGATAGCACTGGGTGCCATAGTCGAAGCGCTCGTATTCGCCGGCCAGCTTGCACATCAGGATCGCCGCTTTGTGCCCATAGACCGGGTTGCCGGACAGCAGATAGGCCTCACCCAGACTCCGCATGCCACCCAGAATATCGCGATTCCAGCGCTGCCAGAACATATAGTAGGCCACGAAATAGTAGCGGTTGCCGTCTTTGTCAACCCAGCCGATGCCCTTGTCAATGATCCTGTCGCCTGACTCCGGCTGCCCGTCTTTGCCTGCGGTATTCCAGGGCTCGAAATCGTTTTCGGGGAAGGTCCGGTTGCATACGGGGCAGGTCACCTTGAAGGGCTGCTCGCGGCTCATCTTCCACGGGTAGTGGCCGGCCTTGCGGATGATCTCCTCACCGCAAAAGGGACACCCAACTCCGTGGCAGACATTGATGGCCCTGAGCTGCTGCGGCGGCGGCACCAGGTCCCACAGCTCCTGGTCGGACATATCCATATACCACTCACAGTTGGCTTCGGCGGCGGGCACTTGCGCCTTCGCCCAGTCGTACTTCGCGATCTTCTCCCTCACGCCTGCCATCATCGCGTCATCGTAGTAACTCCGCCCGTCCTTACCATACACCATTGCCACAAACAGCATCAGACAACCAGCCAGTAATGTTGTTCTCATATTTCACCAGTCCCTCGTGCGGCTGTGCCTATACACCACCGTTACTGCGCGAGCTTGCTGCAGAGGTAAGAAGAGGCGAAACGGCGGCCGTGTCCTCTCGACCGCCGCTCGACTCCGCTAGGTGCGCCACCGTCGCTATCCGTCACTCTTCCAGGCCACCGAGGCTCCGCTCTTATTCGCGGATCACCTCGATGGTGTTGAGGATAGGCGCTTGGTCTCGCGACGGGCTCTCAGCCTTGGGCACAAGCTCGATAATGAGTTTATCCTTGGCCTCGACGCCGTCGAACTCCTTTACCACCGTTCTGTTCTGGCCGCCGGCCGCGCCGACCACGTCAAAGTCCTCGGCCACGCGCTTGCCTTGAAGCTTGATGTCAAAGACCCGCTTGCCACGCCGGGTGTTGTCACTGTCGGCGAAGCCCAGGCGCACGGTGTAGCGGGCCGATCCGCCTTCCTCTTCTGCAAGAGGCACTGTGCAGGCGGTCATGCCCGCGCAGCCCGAGGCATAGAGCCACGGCGTGGCCGCATTGACCGCTCCCCAATCTTCCTCCCCGTAGTTGAAGTAGCCGCCTTCGGGCAGGATTTCGGTCTCCATCTCGAAGTTGAGCAGCATCCGCCCACCGGGCCGCGGATAGGCCAGCCACAGCCTCCCCTCTTCATCCTTCCTATCCCCCGGGCCTCCTACATTGATCGCCAGGCGCTGCACCGGCCTCGTCTCGCCCGGGCAACTGTACAGGCCCCACATCTTGTTGGTGTCGCAGGGCTGAAACACGACGGTGCAGGTCAGCGAGTGCAGGCAGGCACAGCCGGAGCTGGCCTCCGGCTCGATCAGCAGGCCATTGGCCGGTATCATATTGATCCAGCAGCCGGGCCGCTGACCGGCGAAGTGCTGGGTGCCGTGGTCAGACACCAGGTCGTAATAGGCCGAAGCCCATGAGCGGAAAAACAGACCGCTAGGACAACCCGAGATACAGCCACAGTGGTGGCCGGGGCGCTCGAACTTCCACTCCACAGTCTCCCCCGTCACCGGGTTAGTGCGCGTCTGCTGTTCGCCCGTCTGCAGGTCGAAGCGCCACGGCTCGGCGTAGAAGGTATCGCCGATGACCAGGGGTCGGATGCGGCAGCCGACGGCCTTCGACCACACCAACGCCCCGTCTGCAGTCGCCAGGGCGGTAGCCCGCCGGCTGGCGTAGTCTCCACCCAAGAATTGCTTCCAGTAGTGTCCGTTACCGAACGAGCCGGAGAAGACCAGAATGCCGTTGTGGCAAATGGAGAATAGAATCCGCCCACCGCAGTCCGTCAGGTCCACCGGCTGCTCCCATGCCACCTCTCCGGTCGCCGCATCCAGGGCTACGACCATTTGCACGTCCGCATCGGCGGCCTTCTCTGCGGCTGAAGGCGCCGCGCTGCCTGTGGACTTTTTCATCAGCTCGGCCATCTGCTCCAGGCCAAGCTGCCGTTGTTCCGCTGTCGCCCTGTTGTCGGCAAAGAAGACCCGCCCATCACCTAGCGCGATCGTGTTGTCGGTGATGCGCTTGCCGTGGTGAATCCACTTCAGCTCCCCGGTCGCGATATTTACGGCGAAGATGGCATCGCTGATCTGGAACTCGGGCGAACTGCTGCCGAACAGCAAGTCGCCCACCACCGCCACATAGGCCCACGTGCGCTCGGTTCCGTCTTCGGCGGCGGGTAGCTCATAGGTGGCTTTGGTCAGACCGGTCGCGGCATCCAGACGCAGGCATTCGGTACCGGTGGCGACAAACAGGCTGTCCTCATTGCAGGCCAGGTTGCTGGCTTGGTGCGAGACGCGGACCCGGTAGGCGCCCGCGATCTCGCGCTCCCAGTACATAAGCCCATTATAGGCGTCGAAGCACATGATCCGGTTGATGCCCTCCAAGAACACACGCCCATTGATTGACAGCGGCGCGGCATTCCGATAGTGGCGGCTGGGGACCTTATTCGGGCCCGGCTCGCCGTACCACAACACCCGCAAGGGCGCTTTGACGAGCCGGTCTTCCGAGGAGGCCGTATTACCCGGGTCGCCGTACTGGTGCGTCCACTTGCCGGCACCTGGCAGCGGCCCGCGGACGAATCTCAGCCACACCCCTTCCGTCGCTGTAGCTTGCACCTGACTGTTGATCCCTGCCGAGGCCATCCAGCTTTCCAGCGCCTCGCCACTCAAGCCTCCAAGCAGCTCCGCCCTGGCGCTCGGCTGGCCGATACACACCACCCCACCGCAAGGCTTGAGCATGCGCATGACTTCCTCGGCTGGAGTGCTCAGCCGACCCGCTAGCAGCGCCTCCTCGGAAACGATCAGGTTGGCGAAGTAGTCCGAGTAAGGGATCGCCGCCAGCGGTCCCTGTTCGACAGTGATCCTGCTGCCATACATGCCGGCAGCGTCGAGCCGTTCCCGCGCGATTGCGACCTTCTTCGCATCCGGCTCGATACCGTAGATCTTCAGGTCGCTGCGTTGCGCCAGTTCGTAGGCCAGGCGTCCGGTACCGCAGCCGAGTACCAGGCAGTAGCCCTGCTTGACAGCGCTTGAGCGAACGATCAGTTGGGCCGCCCGCTGGTAGTACAAGGTCAGGTCATCGGGCGGATATGGGTCCGCGACGGTCTCGACCGCGGGCGAGTTCGGCTTCGGCCCTTTTCCGAAGCACTGCACGGTGCCCTTATCGGTGCTGACCAAGAGCCGTCCCTCGGCAACCGCGAGGCCCTTGGCCTTGCCATCCGTCACGGCGGTCCAGAGCTGCTTGCCCGTATTGCTAGCGAGCGCCAGCACCTGATTGTCGCCGCCGGCCAACAGCACTTCGCCCGCGAGGATCATCGAGTCCAGCCCCTCGGCCTCAAGACGCCACTTGGTGCAGGCCGCGACCGCCGCCTCTGCCGCCTTTTCTTCCTCGGTTAAGGCGGCCAGCTTCTCATCGAAGTTCTCGGTGGTCTTCTTATTGCGCAGCAGTGAGGTGCGCTTGCTCGCCAGTTGTCTGCGATGCGTATTGGCCTGCGGATAGGCGACGCGGTCCAGCGCCTGAATGCCCGTCTTACCCAGCAGGTAGGAGAGCTCCGGCGTGATCACCAGCCGGTGCCCGGGGAACCAGGCGAAGCCGATATTGCCCTTGTCCTGACCATAGCCGACGGTCTGTTGACCGCCGCAGAAGAAGTGCTCGCCGGCCAGCAGGGCATAGGTCCCGCCGACGATGCCGTTACTCCGCCAGCCGAAGCTGCGCTGGTAGTGGAAGCGCCCGTCCTTGCGGTCGAAGCGCGCCGGCAGGGCACGTCCCGAGGGCACAAACAGATAATCCTGCGTCGCCAGCAGATAACCCTGGGGCGTGAAGCCGTTCTGACCCGCTGACAGGTCGCTCATGGTGCCGTTTTTCCAGATCGGCGCCCCGTCCCGGGCATCCACCGCATACAGATAGACGCGCTCGCCGGGGAACATGCCCGCTCCGAAGTACGCCACGCCCTCGTCCACCAGTACGCTGGTGCGGACCGGCCACATGGACATCATCTTCCCGCTGCCCAGCAGTCGTTGCTCCCGCGGCGCCGCCTGGAATTTCCAGATCAGCTTGCCATCCGCAGCATCCAGGCAATAGGCGTAGCCATCATCGGCCCCGAAATAGACCCGCCCTCTAGAGACAGTCGGCGCCAGCCGTACCGGCCCATCGGTGAAGAACTTCCAGCGCAGCTCGCCGCTGACCAAATCCAGGCAGCAGACCTGATTGGCCTCGGTCGAGCCGAAATAGACAGCGCCGTCGCTCGCCGCGATGTGGAAGGCGTCGTCGAACTTCAGCCTGGGCCTTTCCAGGTTGACATCTCCCATGCCCTCGACTGGGACGGTGTGGGGGTCCGGCCATGCCGAATGCGGCGGGGTCGGTGAGGTCCAGGCCCAGTGCTCCTCCAGAGGCAAATCCGGGGCCGTCGCGCAAACTCCGCTGCGCGCATAGTCGTGAAGGTAGGCGGGCCAGTCGTTGCTGCTAGCCGGACCGGTAGCCACGGCATATCCGATCCAGGCAAGGCCCAGACCGACCAACAATGCGACTAACACAGCCCAGCGGCGCACAAACCGGCCAGGCATGCTCATTGCCCCCAACTCCTGTCAACTGTCTCGATTGCTTGGCTTGTCCGCTAGCTCCATCATGGCACTTCGCCGCCAGATGATTGACTCCTGCCGGCCGTCGAACTTTACAAACTCAATTCCACACAGTACCATAGCTTCCAGACAGGACTTCGATACGATCGCTTGCTCAGATCAAGCACCGATGTCAACTCAACCCAGGAGGCAGTCACGATAGTCTTTGCGCGTCCCATCCTATGGTTGCAGGCGCTGCTGGTGGTCGCAGCAGTCTGGTTGGTCGGCTCTGCGCCGGCGGCCCTGGGCTGTCCCTACTGCATCCAGGAGGCCGGCTTCATCGTCCACGAGCCGGATCCCTATCAGCTTGTCGTTTTCGTCCGCGACCGAACGCCGCGCAAGGACGAACTGGCTCAATGGCTAGCTGCGGCCTCCGAGGTCTGGCTGCGGGAATCCAATGTCGAAGCCGAGCTAGTCAATCTGGATCAGCAGCCTCATCACGAAGCCCGGGCTTACTTCGACGAGCTAAATCCCCAGCGCCTGCCTGCCGCTATACTCGTCTCGCCGCGACAGCAGGCCATGTTAGTGCCCGGTCTCAGCGGCAGCGCCCTTTCCCAGGACGCGGTCGGCGAGGCCGTTTCCGCGCTGGTCATGTCGCCGGCACGCGAGGAGATAATCGCGCATATCATCACCGATTGGTGCGTCGTGATTATCGCAGAAGGTGCTGACGCCGCCGAGAATCAACGACTCCAGAGCGAGTGTGCCGCCGCTGCGCAAGACCTGGTCGGCTTCAGGACCGAGATGGGCCACACAATCGAGAAGCCGCCGCATATCATCAGCATCGCGCCCGATGATGCCGACGAGGCGGTTTTGATGTGGAGTCTTGGCCTTACCGAGGGTAACACCGGCAAAGCTCAGGTGGCCGTGGTTTTCGGCATGGTCCGGCGCGTCGGGGCGGTGTTGCCGGCTGCAGAGGTGACCGAGATGAATATGCTGGACCTGTTCCGGCTGCTGGGGCGCAACTGTGCTTGCACCAGCGATCCGACGTGGCTGCTGGGGCCGGCGGCGCCGGTCATCTGGGGTCAGGACCTCGACCTCCGGGTTCGCGACCAGTTCGGCTTCGACCCCAACAGCCCGGCGGTGCTCAATACGCTGGCGGGGGTATGGGTCACTCTCGCCGAGGCCGACGCCGAACCGGCAGCGCAGGCTCTACCTCCGGCCCAGACAGGTTACATGGAGTTCCCGGTGGAGCCGCTGCCGACCACAACCGCGGGGCCCCAGTCAAGCGCGACCGAGCCGACGCCGGCCCAGCGCAGCCGCCGAGCCCTCTGCATAGCCGTCGCAGCCGTCGCCGGCATCGTCATCATCGGCACTGCAATCATTCTCTTGCGCCAGCGCCGAGGGGCCTGAAATGTGGTCATTACGGATGCTGCTCAGAGAGATTACTCACCGCTTTCCCGGCTTTCTCCTCGGCTTGCTAGCTGTGGTCGCCGCAGTCGCCCTCTACGTGGGCCTGGAGACGATGGGGCGCGCTTCGTACACCGAGACCAAACGCCTGATGCGCAACCTCGGCTTCAATCTCCTCATCATCCCCGAGGGCAGCGACATGGCCGATTTCTGGGCGGCCGATTTCGCCGACAGCGACATGCCCGAGGACTATGTCCGACGGCTGGCCCAAACCCCCGGCATGTCTGCGGACCACTATGTGGCCACACTTCAGAAGAAGGTCCTCCACCAAGGCCACGAAATCCTGCTGACCGGGATATTGCCGGAGCGCTCCGCCATAGATGCCGCCAAGAAAACCCCGATGGGCTTCAGCATCGCTCCCGGCGAATGCTACGTCGGGCATGCAATAGCTGAATCTCTAGGTCTGGAGCCTGGGGGAACCATCACGGTCCTCGGCAAGGAGCTGACTGTCGCGCGACGCCTGCTCGAGGACGGCTCCAAGCAGGACATCCGCATCTACGCACACCTTCACGAGGTTCAGGAGCTGCTCGGCATGGAGGGGCGGATCAACGCCATTGAGGCCCTCCACTGTCTCTGCGTGGGCGACGCCTTGCCGGCTCTCAAGCAAGAGATCACCAAGGTTCTGCCCGGCACCCACGTCACCGAGCTGCGTAATATCGCCGCCGCCCGTTCCCAGACGCGAGCGATGGTCGAGCAACATGTTGAGTTCATCGTCGCGACGGTCCTGGTGGTCGCGGCCGCCTGGATCGCTTTCCTGGCGCTGCTGAATGTGCGTGAGAGGCGCCAGGAGATCGGCATCCTGCGTGCCTTGGGCTTCGGCTCGAGCCACATCGCCGCTCTGTTCCTGGGAAGGGCGCTGCTGATGGGGCTGCTCGGGGCGCTTCTCGGTTTCTTTGTGGGTACAGCCGTGGCCATGCACTACGGTGCCGGCATGTTCAAGCTCACTTTCGCCGAGGTCCGCCCGTCGTATGACCTGTTGATCCCGACGCTCCTGGTCGCTCCTCTGATCGCGGCCTTGGCCGGCCTGTTGCCGACCGTCATCGCGATCAGTCAGGACCCGGCCGTGGTGCTCAGAGAGGAATGACAGTGATCCGCCTGGACAATATCACCAAGCGATACCGCGGCCGCAGGGGGGAAGTCATCGCTCTCGACGCTGTCAACCTAGCCGTCCGCGAGGGCGAATTCGTGGCCATCAGAGGCCCCAGCGGCAGTGGCAAGTCCACCTTACTGCTCACCATCGCCGGCATGATCCATCCGACGGCGGGCCGGGCCCTCGTCAGCGGCACCGACATCTATGGCATCTCGGGCCGCCAGCGTGCCCGCTTCCGCGCCGCGAACATCGGCTTCGTGTTTCAGATGTTTCATCTGGTGCCCTATCTCAGCGTCCTGGAGAATGTCGCTCTCCCGACGGTCTTGCTGCCGGGCCGTCTGCGCAGCCACAAGGCCCACGAGCTGCTGGAGCGCTTCGGGATGGCCGAGCGTCTGGACCACAAGCCGGCCGAACTCAGCACCGGCGAGAGGCAACGCACCGCCGTGGCCAGAGCTCTCATCAATCATCCCCGCTTGCTTCTGGCCGACGAGCCTACGGGCAACCTGGATCCGGACAACTCGATCCAGCTCTTCGAGTATCTGGCCGATTTCCACCGCCAGGGCGGCACTGTCGTAGTGGTCACCCACGATCCCCTGGCCGAGAGCTACGCCCAGCGCACGCTGATGCTCTCCGCAGGCCGTCTCTAGCTCGAAGAACTCACAAGACGTAGCTCGGGCCTGCTGCCCGAGGTCGTCGCCGGAGCACAGTGTGTCACCTTGCACTACCCAAAATGCCGGCGATACTACAAGAGCCCGGAGGACCAAGTGCTAACGCTAGTCAACTCGAATCTGAGCAAGCCGCCGATTGCGCCGCTAGGGCTTGAGTACCTCGCCGAGGCCGCCCGCGACCAGGGCTTAGAGGCCGAGATCGTGGACCTCTGCTTCGAGACCGACCCGGCGGCTGCCCTGGCGCGCCGCCTGGCGGACGCGGACCCCGAACTGGTCGCCATCACCTTCCGCAATTCCGACAACTGCATGCTGCTGAGCTCACACTCATTTCTGCCGGAGCTGGCCGACCTCGTCGCTGCAGCTCGAACGGCCACTGCAGCGCCGATCGTGGTAGGCGGCGCCGGCTTCTCGGTGGCTCCGGCGGCGATTATGCAAGCGCTCGGTGTGGAATATGGGGTCCTGGGTGATGGCGAGCAAGCGGTCCCGCTACTACTGCGGGCGCTGCGGGGCGAGTTGCATCTCCAGGAGGTGCCTGGGCTGCTGTGGCGCGAGGCCGAGGCCATCCGCAGCAATCCTCCGGAGTGGCCGGAGATATTCAGTCAGCCGGCTCTGCGCAGAGACAAGATTGACAACCGGCGGTATCTCGAGCGCGGCGGGCAGCTCGGCCTGGAGACCAAGCGAGGTTGTGACCGCAATTGCATCTACTGCGCCGATCCCTTGAGCAAGGGCCGGCGCCGGCGACTACGCTCACCTGCCGCCATCGCTGACGAGGTCGAGAACCTATTGCGCCGGGGCCTGGATGTCTATCACCTCTGCGATAGTGAATTCAACCTGCCCCACGAGCATGCTGTGGCAGTCTGTGATGAGCTAGTTCGGCGCGGCCTAGGCGACCAGATCTCCTGGTACGCCTATCTGACGCCCCACCCCTTCTCAGCCGAGCTGGCCGATCTGATGCAGCGCGCCGGTTGTGCGGGGATAAACTTCGGGGCCGACAGCGGCAATGACCGGATGCTGGCCCGTCTCGGGCGCGACTTTTCCAGCGCTGAGACCCTGCAGACGGTGCGTCTGTGCCATCAGCACGGCCTCGCGGTGATGCTCGATTTGCTCATCGGCGCTCCCGGAGAAACGCGCGAGACCGCCCGCCAGAGCATCGAGTTCGTGAAGGCTGCCGACCCCTCCTGTGCCGGCATCTCGCTGGGCGTCCGCATCTACGCGGGCACCAGGCTCGCACATACCATCACGGCCCAGAGACCGATGAGCGAGAACCCGGCCATCTGCGGACAGGCCACGGACAACCCGGAGATGCTGGCTCCGGTCTTCTATCTCTCCGCGGACCTGGGCGATCCGCAGGAGGCAGCCAGCTTCCTATCCGAGGTCATTGCCGGTGACGCCCGCTTCTTTTTCGGCGGCAGCGGCGACGAGCGCGACTATGATTACGATGACAACCAGGCCCTAGTGGACGCGATCGCTGCCGGCGCGCGGGGAGCCTACTGGGACATTCTCCGCCGTCACCGCACCGGCGCGCTCTAAGCGGGCGGTCTTTCCGGAGCCTCGGCGCTGGCGTTCCCCCCCCTTCACCTGAGCTTCAGCTATTGGAGATTGGGCCTAGATTGTGGTACTATCTGGCACAGAGAGACCGTTCTTAAGGCCTCCCGAGGACACAGCAAGGCCGTCCTGCACAGCGCCCTAGCTGAGGAGGTATGGGTGTGCGGGTAGTCATCCAGAGAGTGCGCAGCGCCGAGGTCGCCATCGCGGGGGCGACTGTCGCCCAGATCGGCCCGGGGCTGCTGGTGCTGGTCGGTTTCACGGACGGCGACGGGCCGCAGCAGTTGCAGTGGATGGCCCGCAAGCTCGCCGGCCTGCGCGTATTCGAGGACGCCGAGGGCAAGATGAATCTGGCGGTGGCGGAGACTGACGGCGCGCTGCTTTTGGTGCCCAACTTCACCCTCTACGCCGACTGCAGCAAGGGCCGGCGGCCGGGCTTCTCCGGGGCTGCCCAGCCGGATGTGGCAAGCCGACTTTTCGACGACTTCTGCGCCCTGATGCAGGGATTCGGGGTGCCGGTTGAGAAGGGGGAGTTTGGAGCCTACATGCAGGTCAACCTGCAGAATGACGGCCCCGTCACTCTAATCATTGACAGTCCTGACCCAGGCAGTTGAGGTAAATGGCGCATTCGGAATCGCAGAGCCAGAGCACACGCCGGCGCCAGGCCGCCGATCACCGCCTCCACGGCGACCTGCTGGCCGAACAGGGCTTCATCGAGGAGGCCATCGGCGAGTACCAGCAATCCGGCAAACTCGATAGTCAGGACCCCGACACTTCGGTGGCGCTGGGGGACGCCTACTTCGCAGCGAATATGCCCCAGCAGGCCTACCGCGCATATAAGAAGGCCCTCAGCATCCATCCGCGGCACGCCGAGGCCCACTTCTGCCTGGCCGAGTTCTGGATCCATATCAGCCGCTTTGCCGCCGCCATCCACGCTCTGGAGAAAGCCGTCAAGTGCGACCCGACCAGGCACTACTACCACTGCCGCCTGGGCGAGCTGTATCTGGCGCGCGGCGATTTTCACCGGGCCCGGCGTCAGTTCGAGCGCGCCATTGAGCTAGCACCCCAAGACGGCTTCTACCACCATAAGCTGGCCGACCTCTACGCCCGCCGCCGTCAGTGGGACGCCGCCGCCGCCGAATACGAAGTCGCCATCGCCTGCGCGCCGGCCGAAGATTTCTACAATGTCCGGCTCAGCATCATCTACGTGCGCCAGCAGTGCTTCGCCAAGGCCCTCCAGCAACTGCGACGCGCCTACAAGATCAACCCTGAGAACGCGGTCTATCTCTATCTGATGGGTGAATTGCTGCTGCTGACCGACAACCCGGCCGCGGCTCTGGCGGCCTATCGCCAGGCCGGGCCCCTGGACGAGTATGACCGCGACTGGGCACGGCGCTGGCATCTGCGTGCCGCCTTGCCCTCGCAGATGGCTCGCGTCGGTTGGGACCAGGAAATATACGAAAGTGAAGGGTAAGCACGGCAGTGGAGCAACAGCCCTGCGGGAAAGCCGCTTTTTGGGAAAAGCCGGTTCCCCGCACCCCTCCGGCAAAAACTTCAGTAACCTGTCAAGCCAATCTGGTGAGAATCCTGCCAATGGCGTGCGCTAGATTATGTTAAGGATTGAGACCGCAACGGTCGGCGCCCTGGCGACGAACTGCTATCTGGTAGGCGCCGATGAGGCCGACTGCATCCTGATGATAGACCCCGGCGGCGAGCCGCAAGCTCTCCTGCAGCAAGCCGCCAGGATCGGTAAGTCCGTCCAGGCCTTACTGCTTACCCACGGCCATGTGGACCATATCGCCGCCGCCGCCGCAATCCAGCGCGCCACTGCAGCTAAGGTCTATGCCCATGCTGCCGACGCCGAGATCATCAATAAGCCTGACCCCTACTGGGCTTCCCTGGTGGGTGGTGCCGAGGGTTGCCGCGTTGATGTGGAACTTGGCGAGGGCGATCAACTGCATTTGGCCGGGCTGGACATCACCGTGATGCACACACCGGGCCATTCGCCCGGTGGGGTATGCTTCGTAACGGCTGATGCGGCATTCTGCGGTGATACGCTGTTTGCCGGCAGCATCGGCCGCACGGACTTGCCGGGTGGCGATGAGCAGGAAATGGTCGCTTCCTTGACGCGTCTCGTCTCATCCCTGGCTGATGACACGCGGCTGTATCCCGGCCACGGTGCGGCCACAACCATGCGCCGCGAGCAGGCCTCCAACCCCTTCCTGCAGACCCTTCCGGGCGTATGACGGGCCATTACCACGATGGGGATCGCGGCTTGACAACACGCGCCCTACGGGGTACCTTGATACTTGTAGCAGCCCAGGGCCGTGATGAATATCAGTTAGGCAGCAGACCGCCACGCGAACCTTTGGCAAAGAAATGCGGGACGACACAGGTATGGCTTCTCGGACTCAAAGACTGGATGCGCTGGATTGGGACTTTGCAGATGCCCCACCTAGTAGCGGTGTTCACGGTATTCACCCCTATCCAGCCAAGTTCATTGCTGACATTCCGCGGCAGGTACTTCATCGATTCCCGCCTGCGGACGGCAGTGTCGTGCTAGATCCCTTTTGTGGCTCCGGCACGACCCTTGTTGAGGCAATCGCACTGGGATTTGATGCGTGTGGCATAGACATACACCCCCTTGCCTGCTTGATTGCAAGGGTCAAGACGTCACAACTGTCGGCATCGCTAGGACGGATGGTTACGGACATAGCCGGTGAGGCACGGAAACAGGTGTCTTCTGGGACGGTATGCGTCCCATCAATCCCTAGACTGGATCACTGGTTCCAGCCGCATGTCCAAGAGGCGCTGGCGGCGTTGACCCATCAGATTAGCGGAGTGCAAGACGTATCGCAGAGGGAAGCTTTGCAGGTCGCCCTGTCCAGCATAATCGTGCGCGTTTCTAATCAGGAAAGTGACACGCGCTATGCAGCCATGGAAAAGAACGTTTCGGCAGATGATGTATTCAGGCTGTTCTCCAGGGCTGCACTCGCACTGGATGGCGCTCTGTGCGAATTCATTGGGGGCTTGCCAGTCACCCCCGGTAAAGCAAGAATCGTGAACCGTGACATTCTGAGTGTTACTCCTGACGAACTCGGAGTGAGAGCGGGCCTCGTGATCACGTCGCCACCATACCCGAATGCCTACGAATACTGGCTATACCACAAGTACCGAATGTATTGGCTGGGCATGGATCCAATAGCCGTGCGGGAACGCGAAATTGGCGCCCGGCCACACTATCACAAGGTCAATGGTCAGGATGAACATGACTTCGAGCGACAGATGGGAGCCGTATTCGGTCTCCTAGCCGAAGTAATGCTGCCGCAGGCGAAGGCCTGCTTCATTGTGGGCCGCTCGATTATCCGGGGGCGTCTCATAGATAACGTCAAGCTGCTCATAGATGCGTCGGCACAGCACGGGTTTGTCTTGTGGGATGCCATAGAACGCCAAATCCCTGCGAGACGCAAGAGCTTTAACCCGGTCAATAGTCGGATAAATCGTGAACATCTCGTAGTGTTCTCTTTGGAGACTCCTACATGCGGCTAGAATTCACGTGGCAAGGATATCGATATCTGCCATATGAACATCTATTCGCTAAGCGCGAGTTGGCTGCCTTGTTTGGGCGCCAAGCTGAACCAGGTAGCGCAGGTATGTGGCTGGAATACCAGGGTGATTGGCAAACGGCGGCCAGCCGAACCACCTACTTTTACCGAGCACTAGCAGAAGATGGCACAGAGGTGACGCCGCTTCAGGCTGTTCTGGAGGCAACAGCCAAGGGTGTGGCTGATGATTGGCCATCGAGAACTATCCCGCCGAAACTTACTCGCCAGAACACCAGGTATTCAGCTCACGGGCTTCACGAATATCGTGGTAAGTTCAATCCCCAGGTAGTGCGCGCGATTGGAAACATTCTCGGCCTAGGGTCTGGTGCGTGGGTGCTGGATCCCTTTTGTGGCAGTGGCACGACACTTCTCGAGGCGGGTCACATAGGTTGGAATGCTGTAGGGGTTGACCTCAACCCGCTGGCTGTGCAGATCGCCGCTGCCAAGATTGCGGCAGTGCACATGTCGATCGACCGCCTGATAGCCGAAATGCATTCGCTATTCCACAGACTGGCCGCAGTTCTGGGCGATACGGCGCTCGAGAAACCACTTTCTGCGAAAGACATCACCAAGATCGCAGGAGATGACTGGCAGCAAACACTGCCGAACTTTGAGTACTTGTCAGCCTGGTTCACTGTTTCAGTCTTAGCGCAGCTTGCGGCCATCAAGCGTGCGGTAGAAAAGATCGGTCGGCAAGATGGGCGGCAAGTATTCCTGACCATTCTGAGCGACATCCTTCGGCAAGTCTCACTTCAGGAGCCTGCGGATCTCCGGATACGTCGGCGCAAATCCAGCCCCGAGAACTTGCCTGTTATTCCTCTATTCATTGAGGCCGTCAGGGATAGAATCGCCTCCATCGAGAGGGCGTGCCAGCATTTGCCGAGCCCGCAGGCCGACCAGTATGTGGCTCTGGCTGACTCTCGCCGGTGTGAGGATGCCATAAGAAGTCTTATGCAGTCTCCGCATCGGCTATTCGATGCGGCTATGACCAGTCCTCCGTACGCAACAGCGCTGCCCTACATCGACACGCAACGTCTGAGTCTTGCGTTTCTCGGCCTGGTAAACGCCAAGGAACTTCGACGCTTGGAGAGAGCCCTTATCGGTACCCGCGAGATAACCAATGGTGATCGTTGTCAACTTGAGAGTGCTCTCGCACACAACGCGCTCGGCCTGCCAAGAGGATGCTTGGCGTTGTGCAGGCGGCTCCGGCGCTGTATCGATGGTGACGTAGACGGGTTTCGCCGTCAGAACCGCCCCGCTCTGATCTACCGCTATCTCGCAGAGATGCAACAGACGTTCGAGCAGATGCGTCGCCTCCTCAAGAAAGGGGCGCCCTTCGCGTTGCTTGTCGGGCGCAACCAGACCACCCTAGGCGGGCGGGAAATCGTCATTGACACGCCCTGCCTGCTTTGCGAGCTGGCAGAGCACAACGGATTCGACCTGCAAGAGACCGTTGAATTGGACACCTATAGCCGCTTTGACGTGCACAGCGCCAATTCGATACGGTCTGAAGCCCTCATCATTCTGAGAAGGCGGTGAGCGGTGCGCATCGAGGTGATTCCCCAAGCCCACGTAGGAGGCGTACCCGCTGTGCGGGTCGGTGACGTGCTGAACAGGAGCATTGCCGATGAGGCGGCCCGGCAATTTGAATTTGGTGTCGCCTACATGAGGCTCTCCGGGTGGAGCCGCATTGCGGCGTCCGTAGGAACACTGCTGAACCGAGGTGGCACTGTGTCAGGCGCGGTCGGAGTAGATGGTGGCGTTACGTCCATCGAAGCGCTTCGCGCTTTGCGCGAAGTGTCAGGCGACAGTACCGTGTTTTACACAGTATCATCGCTTATCTACCACCCCAAGCTCTATCTCATATCTGGTCATTCGCAGGCCATTGCCATTGTTGGCAGTGCGAACTTGACACGTGATGGGCTCTTTCGGAATATCGAATTGGCTACAGCAGTTCACCTCGACTTTGAGATCGACGCAGACTTCTTGGTGCATCAGCGCTATCGCGAATTCATCAGACAACTACTCAATACGGCACACCCTAACGTCCAACCGGTAACTGAAAGCACTCTGCATCAGTTAGTCGAGGCTGGCATACTGCGAACTGAAGCTGCTTGGCAGGAGTATGAAGCGCAGACGGATTCACCAGGGGCCGAATCCCCCAATTACTCTGTGACACCCCTGGCGACCATCTTCCCGGCCCTGGCAGTTCCGGTAGCCCCTGCGCCGGCTCCTGGGTCGAGCCACTCACCTGCATCACGGCCAAGCATTGTTGTTCCTCCTCAGGTCAGTGCGACGGCGGACACTTTCATCATGGTATTGTCGCCCTTCGACTCGAGTCACCGGACTGGCACTCCAGGTACTCCCGAGGTATTGATCCCCCATGATGCAACCAACTTCTTTCCGGCAATCCTCCTGCGCGGCCGTCAGCATCCAGACGAGTTCTTTGACGTCGTTCTCAACACGCCCAGCGAGCGGGAACGTCACAACTACCGAATATGGTACTACGAACAACGCGGTGAGTATCGTCTTCGGATGGATAACCAGACAATCGACCTTATGGCACCTGATGGCGGGGACCTCCTAATCATCAGCAGATTACCCCAGGGAAGTGACCCCCTCTACGAGGTGACAATACTGCCCCAATCGGATCCTACTTATCCAGCCTTTGAGGATCTTTGCAGCCGGGTAGCGCAGGGCAAGAGATGGGGGCTGCTGTGATGGGCCGTCGACGGTGGAGGCCGCGAGCAGGCCTCCAACCCCTTCCTGCAGACCCTTCCTAAGGCCGGAGACAAGCCCTGAAGCTGCTAGATTTGCCCAAGGCTGCCTCGCATCGGCCCTTGCCGTTCGTGATGGGGATATAGAAAATGGGACGCCCGCGCGGGCGTCCCAGTGATCTATCTATGTTGAGTTGACGGGCCAGCTAGAAGCCGGTCTGGAAGTTCACACCCAGGCCGAGGTCGCCGTCAATCGAGCCGATCTCCAGAGAAAGCTTATCGGACCACGAATACAACAGCGCGGCGTTGAAGTCGTCGGCGTCGTATTCCAGCTTCACCAGGCCGCTCTCGAAGGGAACAAACTCAATGCCCCCGAATACCCCGTCCATCGTGCCGGTATTGGCGTCGCTGTCGGCATAGCCGATGCTGGCACGCAAACTGGACACTTGCGCCTCCTCAGCAATCTCCAGATCCTGGGTCACCACCAGGTAGTAAGTGCGGTTGACCTCATTGCCGATGTCCCAGACACCGACAGCCACCTCGGGAGCTTCCGGATTCTCGGTCCAGCGCCCCAGGTCCAAGTTGTACTTGGCATTGGCGACGACTTCTGCATCGCCACCGGTCAGGTCCTTGCCCAGTCGGGCTGCGCCGATCTCCAGATTACCTGTGATACCGACATTCACACTCCAGACGTCGCCTGCATCAGGATCAACATCAATCCAGTGGTAGCTGCCGATCATGCCCTGCGGCACGCAGGTCTTGGCCGTCGGGGTCAGGACCATACCAGTTGAGCCGATCCAGGAATTGGTGACACTGGTGTCTGCTGTCTCCATCTCCCAGATCGAGAGGTACGGATCGGCCACCACCGTCGCGCTCGCCAAAGCCAAAACGAGAATTGCGGCTACAAACACAAGCCAGGTTCGCAAGCGGCTCACCTCCTAAGTAGTTACGCCCGCTCCATCGCTGTCCAATGCCACAAGTATATGAAATGGGCTGACAAAAGTCAAACCCTATCTCGGCCCCCCGAATCGGGCCCGGTCACCTATTGCTGCCATTGCTCCGAGTCCTTTTCAAATTGGGGACAGTCACCTATTTCCCTCGTAAAGAGATAGCAGTGGAGACTGTGGAAATTGGGAAATAGGTGACTGTCCCCAATTTATGCGGCTCATGGCAACTTCAGCCTTTCCCTGACGATCCCCCCGCGGGGGTGGGAGGCGGTGATGGTGATCTCATCGCCCGGCGAGGCGCCGACGAACCACTCCATCTGCTGGCCTCCACCACCACCGCCCAGAGCCGCAAATTCATAGACCCGCGGGCGTGAGAATATCTTGGCCGCCTCCACCTTCTCCAGCTTCACCGCCACCGGCTCGGCGCTTCGGCTACCGATGCCGGTTGACATGACGTTGGTGGCGAAGCGGCCGGTATTGGCGACATCGGCGCGGAGGCGATAGACGCCCTCACCGACGCCGGCGACCTCCACATTCGACAGGCAGAGCTGCGGATGCCAGGAGGCGTGCTCCAGCAGGAACTTGGTGGTGTTGGCGGAGATTTCAGCCATGTGCGGCGGATACGGGTAGTGCGTAGCCGCGATGCTCATGCCGCCGACTTGCACCTTACCGAGCTGCGGATGCTCGCAGTCCTGCCAGGGCACGAATACGTCGCGGCCTTCGCTCTCGTCGGCGAACTCCATGAGCCGGCGCATGAAATCGCGCTGGCGGGTCTCCTCGTCGGCGTTAAAAAAGGTTTGAATGTCAATACCCGAGCTGCTGTAGCCGTTGCCCAGCTCGATGACATACCAGGAAATGCCCAGTTCGAAGTAGGCAAAGTCGCCGGAGTTGCCGCGCAGGGTGATCGGCGCCCGCCAGGGATCGCGGTAATCGCGCACATTCATCAGCCCAAAGCCGGTCAGCTTCTCGCCGATCTTGCCGATCTCGATAATCAACCCCAGGTCGGCCTGATTCATGTCATTGTCGGGCGTGCTGGAGGGCCGCAGCACCGCCTGCGAGCCGCAGTGGAAGTCTATGCCGGCGAAGACGTTCTTGTGCTCCAGCAGGAAGCTGCCGACGGCTTTGATCTCCGGCTGGGCGAAGGGATGGTCGGCGGCGTCGGTGTTGAAGTCCCAGTTGGCCGGGTAGTTGCGGTTGAAGTCATAGCCCTTGACGGCTGAGACCAGCGGCCCGCCGTCGTAGTCGCGGACCGTGCCTTCCTGGTACTGCTGATAGAACGGCCCCTCATCACCCGGACGTCGCGGCACCATAATCCGCGGGTCTTCGGGGTCCTCGGTGAAGGGCCCGGCCGAGTCCTCCCAGCGCATGTTGAGAATCAGGCCGTCACCGTTGATATCTTCCGGAACCAACCCGTTGCGCTTCTCCAGAATCTCGTTGCGGCTGCGAATCGTCCCGCCGGTGGTCATGGCGTACTCGACCCCGTCGGGGTTGGCCCTCGGCACCACGTAGAACGTCATTTCCTGCAGCATCTTTCCGGCCTCACCAGCGGTCAGCAGCGTATGGATCAGCCGCAGGGCCGCGGTGGTACCGGCCATCTCCTGGGCGTGGACACTGGCCTGGACGTAGTATGCCGGCTTATCCTCCGGCGCTCCGGTAGCCGGGTCGGTAAGGGTGGCGATCCAGACCTGACGGCCTTCGGGCGTCTCGACCAGGCTGGCGAGCTTGCAGAGATCCCCGGCCGCGGCCTGGCATCCCTTGAGGAACTCCACCATCTCATCGTAGCGATAGAAGCTGTCGAACTTGACATCAGGCACCGAACTCATGGCATTCTCCTTGCTATTGTCTGTACTCCACTGTAGTCACTGCTACTGCTAAGGCCGCGACTTTATATCCGGCAACGGCCATGCCGCTATACTCCCAGCTTTTCCAGCCCGGCGTTGAGGTTGGCCGCCCGCTTTTCAACCGAGCGCTGGGGGTGGACGCAGATTTGGGGCAGGCCCGCGAAGTGCTCCCGCACCACCTGCAGGAATTCGCCCACACTCATCACCGTGCTTTCTTCCATCTGCAGGTGCGCCAACACGCGCCGGTCGAGATCGTCGTTGTAATCCTGCTTGGACGGCGGCGGATCGAGCTGGGACACCACATCATCACAGCGGCCCTCGACCAGGTGGATGCAGGGCTCGCAGATGAAGTCGGCGCCGACGATGAACTCCACCTCGGTGTCGAGGTCATTGAGCACGATCGCGGCGCAGGTGTGGACGGCATGGCCGTAGGGATGGGGCTTGAACTCCGCGCCTGCGCCGTAGGCGGTGATGGTGTCGAGCAGATGATGCGGCCGCAGCCTCATGGTCTCCATACATACCCCTTTCTTGCCTCCGAGCCAGTCACGGCATTGCCCGCGTTCATCACCGATTCGCCCACATATTCCGGTATCACATCGTTGTTGACCGTGGCAAGCCGGCGTGTTATACTGCGTATGGGTCGGGGCGTGGCGCAGCTTGGCTAGCGCGTACGGTTCGGGTCCGTAAGGTCGCCGGTTCGAATCCGGCCGCCCCGACCATATCTCAACGAAACTCCGGCACCAAGCAGGCCGGAGTTTTTGGGTGTGGCTCTGCTAGCTGGCGGTTGCGACTAGCCGACGGCCTCCCCCTCTTCCATCGCCTTCAGTTCCTCGGTGAACTTATCCGCGATGCTGGCAACGAAGTTGATGTGCATCTCCAGCGATTGCGCGTCGAGAGTGCGCACATAAACCTCAGATTGGCAGTCCAGATCACCGTTCTCCACATCCAGGCACAGCTTGACCACCGGATAATCGTTGTTGATCTTCATTGCCCGGGCCAGCACTTCCGGACTGAACTCGTGCCCGTCCTCGTAGTCCAGGAGCGTCGTGAAGATCAGCACGAAATTCTTCTTCTCATTGTTGTAGGTGATGAATACGTCGAGCGTTTCCTCATTATCGCGCTCGAACGGGGCCAGGTAGCTGTACTCATCAATGACCTTATACTTCAGGTCCGTATCCCGCATCAAGCCGGCCAGGGTGTCATCCGGCTCGGCTGTGACCGGCGTACCCACACACCAAACAAGCACGCTCACCGCAATTATGGTGACGAAGAGCGCCCGGTCCGGCCCCATCAGATGTCTGTTCATCGCTAATCTACCTCCTGAGTTGATTGTTTTGCCGCACGCTTGTTTGCCACCATACGGCTGTGGGCGTAGCCCATCAGTATGGCCTTCTCCGCCGCGCTGCAGAATCCTGCCTGCGCTGCGCTTGCCTACATCTGCAATTCAATCATTTACCATAATCGCCCGATTGGCCGCGGCCATGTCTTTGAGCAGTTGAAGCAGCCCGGGGGCTGCGGCCCATTCCGCCAGCCGGTTCAGCGCCCGCATCCGCACCGCCTCCGGGCCCTCCTGCTGGCCTGAGCCTACCAGACTGGCAAACTCCTCACTGAGCCGGTCGCGCTGCTGGAAGTAAGTGTCCGTATCCATCTTCCGCACCCGGTCGAAGAAGGCCTCCAGCTTCTCCCGCATGACTGCCTCCAGCTCCAGTCCCATGTCCTCGAAGGCCTCTGATATTGCCGCCAGGGCCTCGGATTTGAAGCCTTCCCACTCAGCCGGCGGTTGGGCGCGCGCCTCGCCAAGATTATGGGCAATCTCGCGGGCGACGTTCTGGACCGGTGATCCGCCCAAGCGGCTTATCTGCTGCTCGGTGAGCACACCCAGCAGGGCCTTGCCGATCTCGTCAGCCGCCTCGGCCTTGCGCCGCTCCAGCGCGTCATCATCGTCATCTTCCTGGCCGAGAGTGCCTCGGGCCCGGGCCAACTCGATCCACACCGCTTCCGGAACCGGCCCGCCGCGCACCAGCGCCTCACGCACCTGCCCCAATGCCGCCCGCACTGCCGCCGAGCTTTCCTGCTCCCGGAGGCTCTGCATCTTTTCGCAAGCCGGCTCGATAGCCGCTGCCGCTCGCGCCGCTTGCTCCGAGGTCAGACCTATCTCATTGCACTGGTTCAGGATCTCGATCTCCTGCCAGATTAGGTAGATGTGCGGCAATTCTCCTCCGCCCTCATCGCCCTGCGCCACAACGCCCACGCCGCCTGCCAGCAGCGCCAAGCTCGCCCAAAGTGTAACCGACACAAGGATTGCTCTTCGCATCACGCCACACCCTCTCATCGCACCGACTTTGTTCAGCCCGTTTCCTAGTATATTCCTCCATGCCATGCAAAATCCTGCCAGATTCTTAGCAGGTCTCAGGAGGATATATCGCCACTCGTGGCTAAACTACCCAGTGTCACAGCCGGGCAATCCCGGACTGCTTCAGCTTGACGGCTGTCGCGAGGCAGTCCCAAGCGATGGAGTATGCTATCATGCCACAGCCGATCCGCATCGCAGCGCTGGCCTCCGGCGGAGGCACCAATCTACAGGCGATCATTGACGCCTGTGAGGCCGGGAAGATTGCCGGCGAGCTTGTGGTGGTGATGAGTGACAATCCCGCCGCCGGAGCCCTGCAACGCGCGCGCAATCACAACCTTGAGGCCATCCACGTGCCGGTGCCTAGAACCGGCACCCCCGAATGGGAGCAGGCCGACCGCCGCCTTACCGAGATCTTCACCGAGCGCGACATTGACCTGGTGGTGATGGCCGGCTACATGCGCAAGATCGGCCCGGCGCTGATTGGCGCCTTCCCCGACCGCATTATGAACATCCATCCCGGCCTGCTGCCGGCTTTCCCCGGGGTGGAGGTGCAGTGGGATGCTGTAGAGTACGGGGTGAAACTGGCCGGGCCGACGGTACATTTCGCCGACGAGCACTTCGATCATGGCCCGGTAATCATCCAGGCCGTGGTGCCGGTCTTGCCCGACGACAGCGGCCAGGACCTGGCCGATCGGATACTCAAGCAGGAGCATCGCATCTACCCGCAGGCGATTCAGTGGTTCGCCGAGGGCCGTCTGCGGGTTGAGGACCGCATCGTCAAGCTGCTCGACCCGCCCGCTGCCGACGATACCCAAGCCCTCATCAACCCGCCACTGGACGGGGATTTCTGATACGGAGGCGCAACTCACAGGAAACGGCAGAGGAAACTGCCCAGCCGTTGCTCGCGTGGGTCGGGCTCTCCAGCCCGACAGTCGTTGCCGTTCTGCGACACATGCCGTACCCGCGCCAAAGGCGTGGGTGCGTCCAAAGTTGTTCAGCCCAAGCTGTCGCAATAGCAGACAAATGTAAGGAGGCACGTACATGTTAATTGACGCACACGCACATTGTCGCGGGCCCTTGGAGGATAAAAAGGACCCGTGGGAACAGGACCGGCTTTTCGTCGAGGCCATGGATGCCGTCGGCATCGACATCGCCGTCGTCTCCAACCTCGGCACACCCCGCCCGGCAACCATCGAGGGCTTCCAGAAGTGCAACCGGAACATGCTGGCGGCGCTCAAGGAGTTCCGCGGGCGGCTTTGGGGTTATGCCTACGTCAATCCCGGTTACTCGAAAGAGGCCATCGCCGACGTCGAGCGCTGTTTGGAAGCGGACGAGGACTGTGTCGGTGTCAAGCTGTATAATGAATACACAATTGATGACCCGGCCGTGCGGCCGCTCATCGAGAAGTGTATTGAGCTTGATGTCCCGATTCTCGAGCATGCGGGGCACTCTCTCGTCAATACCAAGGCCCAGCCCAACATCAGCGACTCGTCCCATTTCGTCGCTCTCGGCCGCGAGTACCCGGAAGTCAAAGTCATTGTCGCGCATCTTGGCGGCGGCGGCGACTGGGAATGGGAAACCAAGGCACTGCGTTATGCCTCGCCCAATATCGGTGCCGACACCTCCGGCAGTGTCACCGATGAGGGGCTGGTCGAATACGCCATTGAAATAATGGGCGCCGACCGCCTTTATTTCGCCACCGATATGAGCGTTACCGCCGGCGTAGGCAAGTTCATGTCCGCCAAGATGTCGGACGAAGACCGCAACAAGATGGCCAGCGAGAACTTTCTGCAGCTCGTAGGACGGGAGGCGTAAGTGATGACATTCGACAGCAACGCATATCTCGGCCACTGGTTTGCCCGCCAGATTAGGCACAATACCGCCCCGGAACTGGTGGCCTTGATGGACGAAAACAATATAGACAAGGCCTGTGTCGGCTCGCTCTCAGCGATCATGTACCGCAACAGCCAGCCGGGCAACGAGGAGCTTGCCGAAGAGATCGCCGATTACCGCGACCGCCTGGTGCCGTTCGGGGTCATCAATCCCGACTATGCGGATTGGGAGTATGACCTCGACTGGTGCCTCAATGAGATGGGTACCAAGGGCATCCGCATCTATCCGCAGTACCACAACTACACGCTGGCCGACAGTTGCTGCGCCGAGCTGTGCCAGGCCTGTCAGGAGCGTGGGCTGGTGGTCACGTTGATCCAGCGCCAGGTGGACTACCGCCAGAGCCACTGGATGGTTGACGCCCCGGATTTGGTGCTCAATGATATAGCCCAACTTTGCGCGGACCATCCTGAGGTCAACTTCATGATCCTCAACGGGGCAGGCTTTGCCGGCTCGCGCTTTGTCACTGAAGCTGACACACTGCCGGGGAACTGCTACGTCGAGATCTCGCGCAGCTCGGTGTTCATCGGCAAGGAGATGAAGCAGGTCATCGAGGCCATGGGGGCCGAGCGCGTGCTGTTCGGAACCGGCATCCCGATGAAGTATCCGGGACCGGCGTTCCTGAAGATGCAGCACATCGAGACCTCGGAGGAAAACAAGCAGAAGATCCTCGGCGAGAACCTCGCCAAACTCCTGGATATCTAGCGGACGCCTGGCCGGGCAGTAGGTTTCTTTTCAAGGCCCGCATGCTTTCAACGGAGGCCTAGGTCATGCGCTACCTGATAACCGGCGGTTGTGGCTTCATCGGCTGCAATCTGGTGCGCTTCCTGCTCGCCAGCCGAGCCGCGGCCGAGATCAGGATACTCGACAAGCTGACTTACGCGGGCAGTCGTGCGAATCTCGCCGAGGCTGCCGACGATGCTCGCGTGGAGCTGGTGGAGGGCGACATCTGCGACCCCGACGCGGTACAGGCGGCCACCAGCGGCTGTCAGGTCGTTCTGCATCTGGCCGCCGAATCGCACGTTGACCGCAGCATCTTCGGCGCCGAGCAGGCGGTACGCACCAATTTCGAGGGCACCTTTCGCCTCTTGGAGGCGGCCCGCGAGGCCCAGGTCCAGCGCTTCCTCCACATGTCCACCGACGAGGTTTATGGCGCGGCCGAGGGCGTGTCCTTTGATGAAAGCGCTCCGCTGATGGCCCGTAATCCCTACTCGGCCTCCAAGGCCGGTGCCGACCGCCTGGCCCGCGCCTATTGGGTCACCTATGGCCTGCCGGTGCTCATCACGCGTCCTGCCAACAACTATGGCCCTTACCAGTTCCCGGAGAAGCTGGTCCCGCTATTTGTTTATAAGGCGCTGCGCGATGAGCCGCTGCCGGTCTATGGTGACGGGATGCAGGTGCGCGACTGGCTGCACGTCGAGGACCACTGCCGCGCCACGCTGACGGTGCTGGAGAAGGGCGAGCCGGGCCAGGCCTATAATATACCTGCCCACAACGAGCGCCCCAACCTGGAGACGGTCCGTCTGCTGCTCGACGAGCTGGGCAAGCCTGACAGCCTGATTAGCCACGTTGAGGACCGCCCGGGGCATGATGTGCGCTACTCGATGCAGGGCGACAAGATTGCGCAGCTTGGCTGGCAGCCGGAGATCGAGTGGGAGGCGGGGATGCGCCGGACGGTGCGCTGGTTCGCCGACAATTTCGAGTGGCTGGAGAGCTCTTACCGGCGCGGCCGCGAGTTTTTCGAGAAGTGGTATCAGAACCGCTGAGCGGAGCAAGCCTTCCGCCGCGTAGCTCGGGCTTCCACTGTAGCTAAGCAGATTTCTGATGCGTGCTCCGCGGCCCGGTGATGCTAGGCGCTGGTGCTGTAACAAGTCTTGGGCCGGATACGAGGCCTGAGCTTGTCGAAGGCCGAGAATCCGGCCCAGCCGTTAGAAGAAGCTGCATAAGTACTGCTCCAGCCCGACTTCCTCAATCAATTCCGCACCAAAAGGTGAGATAGCAAATGGCCGATTCAATGACGCCTCGCCAACGCCTGCTGACAGCTCTGAACCATGCAAGGCCTGACCGCGTGCCGATTGACCTCGGCGGTGTCGTCACCGGCATTCACCGCTTCGCCTATGACCGCCTGAAGGATGCACTGGGCATCGCGGAGCCAACCGAGATCATGGATTTCAAGCAGCAACTCGCCCAGCCCAGCGAAGAGCTGCTGACCCGCCTCGGTGTAGATACCCGTTACGTTTCCACCGGCTCCCGCAGCGGCGCTGGCCTTGAAATACGCGAAGACCAGGACAGCTACAATTACACCGACGACTGGGGCATTGAGTGGAAGATGCCCAAGGCTAATGCGCTGTATTTCGACATGGTTAGCCATCCGCTGGCCGGCCTCAGCGCGGCCGACCTCGACCATTATGACTGGCCGGAGCAGTACACCGCTGCGGGGGTTGCGGACCTGGAGCAATCTGCGCGCGATCTGCACGAGAATACCGACTACGCGGTGGTCTTCTTCGGCTCGGCCTCCTTTTTCGAGTTCGCGTGGTATCTGCGCGGTTTCGAGAACTACCTGATGGACCTGGTCACTGACGAGGTCTTCGTCAACAAGTTCCTCGACAAGCTGCTGGAGTTGCACCTGTCCGCCTGGGAGGCTTATCTTCCCGCGGCCGGCCAGTACCTTGACATTGTGCAGCTTGCCGATGATTTCGGCCACCAGGGCGGGCCGATGATGTCGCTGGGTATTTTCGACAAGTTCATCAAGCCCAGGCAAAAAGAGGTCATCAGCTTCGTCAAGGCCCGCACCGAGGCCCGTATCTTCTTCCACACTTGCGGCAGTGTTCGCCAGTTCATCCCCAGCCTGATCGAGAATGGTGTGGATGCTCTGAATCCCGTCCAGGTCGGTGCCGCCGACATGGACCCGGCGGAGCTCAAGGCCGAGTTCGGCGACCGCATCTCATTCTGGGGCGGCATCGACACTCAGCAAGTACTGCCCTACGGCACGCCCGAGCAGGTGGCCGCAGAGACCAAGCGCATCCTGGAGGTCCTGGGCGCAGGCGGCGGCTACGTGCTCAATTCGGTCCATAACATTCAGGCCGATGTGCCCGCCGACAATATCATCGCCATGTTCGACACGGCCCGACAGTATCGCTACTGAGAGGCCCCTACTACAACTCCGGAGGTTCTAAACATGACCATCCTGCTGAAGCCGACCGTTGTGGCAGCGCTTTTGCTATTGGCGGTCACCGCCGGCTGTGCCTACGAGGTACAGCACCCGGTTTACAACCCGACCGGCGACGAGGCCAAGCTCAAAGAGAGCGTCGCCAAGGTCATGGCGATGAGCGATGAGGAGATCTCGCAGTTCATCTCGGACAAGACCGATTTCAGCATTGTCGGCTGCGAGAACTGTCGCGGCGGGGCTGAAGGTGGCCGCTCCGCCACTTTCGAGTGGAGCATAGACAACCCTTACCAGATCAAGTGCACCCACTGCGGCCAGGTCTATCCCAGCGAGAAGTATCCGATGGACAAAACGCTCACCATAGTCAACCCCCTCGGCCAGGAGCAGGAGTATCACTACCACCAGGCCGAAGATGGGCGCACGTATTTCTGGGATGCCAGAATCCGCGGCTCCATCAAGGGCTACTTCGCCGCCCGCGCTTACGACCTGGCCCTGCTTTACCATGTCACCAAGGAGCCGCAGTATGCGCACAAATCAGCCGTGATTCTGCGCCGTTTTGCCGAGGTTTTCCCCGGCTATCCCATCCGCGGCTACGATAATCACAGCGTGTCGCCGTGGCAGGACATCCAGATAAAGCCCGGCGCAGGTCAGCAGGGCAGCGCCTTCTACGACTCCAAGATCTGCGCGCCTGACTATGCAGGCTCCATGCCCTACTGGGCCGGCAAATGGAGCCGCTGGTTCTACGGCAATGTTCCGATGGGACCGTTCAACGCTCACGACTTAATCTGCGACAGCGGCGCCTATGAAGAGCTCGGCGACGGGACCAGGCAACTCGTCGAGAAGGACCTCCTGCGCGCCTGTGTGGAGAGCCTCCAAAAGTATCCCAAGTTCTGGGGCAACATGGATGGGAACTGCATCATGGGCCTCATCGTCGCCGGTCGCGTGCTGGGTGAGCCCGACTGGATCCACTACGCCGTCGGCTGGTTCAAGGGAATCCTGGAGAAAAGCTACTTCTATGACGGGATGTGGCATGAAGGCACGGCGTGTTATCATCGCCAGATTACCAACCGCTTGGCGATGGTTCCCGACCTCGCCGACGGCCATACCGACCCACCCGGCTATACCTACGAGAAGACCGGCGAACGCTACGATGACCTGCGCATGCAGCGCGACATCCCGGCGCTTAATCGCGCGGTCACCTGTGTCGTCAAGCTGGCGCTGCCTATGGGCAAGAATCAGCGCAGCTACTACGCTGTGACCCATGACTGTGACTGGAACAAGGTCTGCTGGCCGCTGGCCCGCACCAAGTCCGAGTGTCTGATCCTGCCCGGCATGGGGCACGCTATCCTGGGTATGGGCGAGGGCGACGACCAGGTCCAGGCCCACTTGCACTATGGCGGCGCTTCCGGCCACGATCACCGCGACACCCTCAACATCATATTCCACGCCAAGGGCAAGGAGCTGCTCTCCGAGTTCGGCTACTGCCGCACCAGCCTGCGCGGCTGGAGCTCCGGCACCTCCGGCCACAATACGGTTGTCATTGACCAGACCAATCAAGGCGGCGGCGTTCTGGGGCGGCTCGGCCTCTTCGCCACCAAGGGCCCACAGGTCTTCGCCGTCGAGGCCGATGGCACCACCCGCTACGAGGGCAAGGCCGAGCTTTACAAGCGCGCCCTGGTGCTGGCCCGCGTCGGCGAGCACGATTCTTATCTCTTCGACGTTTTCCGGGTCAAGGGCGGCTCGGTCCACGACTGGATGGAGCACGGCTATGCCAACGAGAATCAGGCCCTGACTACCAGCCTGCGATTTGCGCCGCTGGCAGGCACGCTCTACACGCATATCAAAGACCTGCAGCAGACTGTGACTGACGGCCCCTGGGAGATGACCCTGACCTGCGCCGACGGTACCGCCCTCAAGACCCATGTGCTGGGCGCCGCCGGCACCCGCGTCATCACCGGCATGTGCCCCTCAATCCGCGGAGCGCAACGCGATGAATCCACAATTCACGACCTCTGGATGCCGATTATCGCCGTCCGCCGGGGCACACCCGCTGAGGCAGGGGCAGAGCCGGTAGAACCGCTCAGCAGCACCTTCGTGGCGGTACACGAACCCTATTTCGAGACCACCTGCATTGACAGTGTTGAGCAGTTGGCCGTCGCAGGGCCTGAGAACTGCGTGGCGCTGGCCGTGCGCAGCGGCGACATCACCGACTATCTCATCAGCACCAACGAGCAGGCCCCGTACGAGCAGGAGGTCCTGGTGCCGGCGGCCAATCTCAGCTTCCGGGGCCGGCTGGCTCATCTGCGGTTGCAGGGCGGCGAGGTCAAGTGGGCGTATATTCTCGACGGCGCGGAACTGAAGCTGGGTCAGTTGCATATCAAGACCGCCGGGCCGCTGACCGGCGACATCACCGGCGTGCAGCGCCGGGAAGCCGGTGACGAGAATGATGCCTTCCTTACCCCTGTGCAACTGCCGACCGATGTCGAGCTGGCGGGCGAGACTATGGTCATTACCCACGGCGATACCACCGCCCACGGCTACACCATTGACCGCGTCGAGCGTGTCGGCGATACTACGGTGATTCACGTCCTCGACGAGCCCGGCCTCGAAATCACGCCAGACGAGACTAGACAAGTCTATTTCCCGCACCGCGTGATACCCGGCACCAATACTTTCTACATTGCCGGCTCGACCTTGATCAGCTACGATGAGGCCGGCGACCCCACCGTGCGCACTGCCACGCAGGTGGAAACGCCGATTGGCGGAATGTAGAGGCTGGCGGTGACGTCCTGGCTGCCGCTGCATCACAATTTTCTTGTCAGGGAGGGCAAGCATGAGCAAGTTGTGGCTTTTGGGCACCGGCACACCGACGCCCACTCCAGCGCGGTTCGGCACCTCGTATGTCCTGGAGATTGATGAAGAGTATGTGATGATTGACTGTGGGCCGGCCACGACCTACAAGCTGGTGCAGGCGGGCCTCCTGCCCACTCAGATTGATTATCTGTTCTTCACTCACCATCACTCCGACCACAGTGCCGATTATCCCTGCTTCCTGCTGTGCCGCTGGGACCAGAGCATGGGCGATGAGAACAAGCTGAGCATCTGGGGACCGGAGCCGACCGAGCTGATGACCGAGCGGCTCATCGGTGAGGACGGTGCCTTCGTTTTCGACTGGAAGGCCCGTGTCGGCCATCCTACCAGCCAGTCCGTCCATCAGAATCGCGGTGGCTCCCTACCGCGTCCCGAGCCGGATCTCAACGTCGAGGACATCGAGCCGGGCGATGTCATCAAGCAGAAGAACTGGAAGGTCACCGCCGGTCTGGCCAATCATGTGCAGCCCTGGCTCAATTCCCTGGCCTACCGGATCGAGACCGATGACGGCACTATCGTTTTCGCCGGCGATACTGAGCCGTGTGACACGGTCCAGGAGCTGGCAGCCGGTGCTGATGTGCTGGTAGTAAACTGTTGGGACCACCAGGAGACCATGGATGAAAATGGCGAGGCGCCGGCGCAGACCGGCACGATTGACGCCGCCAACATGGCCCGCGATTCCGGTACTGAGCTCTTGATCCTGACCCACACCGGCCCGGCCCTCTGCAGGCCCGCCTCGCGCGAGCGGGCCATTGCGGACATCGCCGCCATTTACGACGGCGAGATCATCTTCGGCGAGGAGCTTATGCGCATCGAGCTGTGGTAGTCCGGGTATGCTCCTGATCCCTGTCGCATCTAGGCCGCATGATACGAAGTGATCCGATTGCCCGCAGAGACTGCGCCTCATAATCCTAGCCGCCGCCGCTTCCTAAACGTATTTGCAGGCCGCAAGCCTGACATGGTGCCCTTCTATGAGCAGGCTGTGGCTTGCGGGGTGGCCAGTGAGGTCCTGGGCAGGCAGGCTTACACCGGCTCCACCGGCCTCCACCGCCACGAGGCCGAGGCGTGGCTGGCCGGCGAAAGCGCCTACCAGGACTTCATCGCCCAACTGGTCGAGGATTGGACGCAGTTCGCCGATACGGTGGGTATGGATGCCATCAACCGGCCCTGGCTGGCCGGCCGTCCCACCAAGAAAACGGGCCAACATGACTACCTCTATGGCGATCCCGAGGGCCGCTGGCGGCTCTGTCGCTATGACCCGCGAGCCGACACTTTCGGGACCGTAAAAAGCACCTCCGAGCCGACGACGCTGGAAGAGTTGGAGGCTGATCTAGCGGCGGCTGAGGCGGCTCTGGAGCAGGCTGCTCCGCTCACCCCTGAGGCCTATCCGGTCCTGCAGATGATCATCGCGCGCAACGCCGCCAAGCGCGCCATCGTGACCGGTGTCAATATCAGCATCCCGATGGCTGAGATCTGGATGATTGCGGTGGCACTGCGCCCCGACCTGATTGACCGCCATCTGGCCCTGGCCGTGGAACAAGCCCGGCGCACTGCTCCCGTGCTCAAGGCGATGGGCGTGGATGTGATCTTCGGTGGCGGGGATCTGGCCGACAAGAACGGCTGCATCTATGGCCCGCAGGTCTTTCACGAGCATCTCCTGCCCCATTTGCAGCAGTTCGTGGAGATCTTCCATGAGACGGGCCTGCCCTATGTCTTCCGCACTGATGGCAATCTCTGGTCCATAGCCGACGATCTGTTCGGCGCTTCCGGTGTTGACGGTTACGGGGAGATAGACCAGGAGGCGGGCATGGACCTGGGGCAAGTGCGCGACCGGTTCCCGCAACTCACCATGTGGGGTGGCGTGGCGTGTGGCACGACCCTGCGCAGCGCCACCGCGCAGCAGGTCAAGCAGGAGGCGTTGCGCTCGATGCAGGTCGCAGCATCGGGGGGCGGCCTGATTCTCGGCTCGAGCAACACGATAATGCACGGGACGCCGGCGGAGAATGTCTGGGCGATGCTCGAGGCCCGCGATGAATTCAGTACCTCTGCGCTTCCCAACGCGTAGGTCGGGCATCCTGCCCGACTCGCTTGCTGTTGCCGTTGCCTTTCGGAGGGGCCGCATACGAGGCCTGAGCTTGTCGAAGGCCGAGAATCCGGCCCAGCCATTGGCCCAGGTCACATCCAGTGACCAGCTAACGTTTCCCAGGAGGCAGAATCATGACCTTAGGCGAGCTTTATCAGGCGGCCATTGCCGTCGGTATGGAGGCCGATCCCCGGGGCCACGACGCTCTCGAGCGGCAGATGCAGCAACTTGCCGAGCAGTACCAGCAGATGAGCGAGGCCGACAAGCGCCTTTTCGACACCGAGCGCCTCACCAATCCCTTCGGCGACTCCCGGCTGGTCTGTGGCGATCCCGACACCGAACTCAACCGCGTGGTGATCGGCATAGACATTGACGGCTCCGAGCTGCTCTTGGCCTCCGAGCTGACGCGGCGCGGCCGGAAGGTTGATGCGGTGCTGGCGCATCATGCCTCGGCTATTGCCGGAGGTGTCGGCTCGAAGTATGACACCGCTATTCCGCAGGTGGCGATGGCGGTGGAGGCCGGCGTCCCCGAGCCCCGGGTCTGGAAGCTGATCCAGGACCTAGTCGGCACCGAGGATACCTCCTGGAATCTGCGGGTCCTGCAGATTGCCGAGGCCCTGCAGATGCCGCTGATGTGCCTGCATTCGCCGGCGGATGCCTGCGTGTACGAGTTCATGCAGAAGCAGATTGCTGAGGAGCAGCCCGAGACCGTCGGCGAAGTTCTCGATTTAGTGACGGCCTGGCCGGAGTGCCAATGGCTGATTGACAAGGTCCGCCACGCGCCGAGCCTAGACGCCGGCAACGCCAAGGCCCCCGTCGGCAAGGTTTACATGTGCCTGTATGGCGGCTGGAATCCGACACCGGCGCTATTTGAGGAGTTGTGTCAGGCGGGCGTGGGGACTTTTATCGTGGTCGCCAGCACGGCTGAGTTCCGCGAGCTGGCCAATAAGTATGGGGCGAGCATTGTGGTGATACCGCACTATCCGGCGGACAATGTGGGCTACAACATCATGTTGGACCGCATCATGCCTGATGGCGACGAGTTCGAGGTGGTGGAGACCAGCAACTACATCCGCCACCGCCGCCCCGCTTAGCCGTCATCATTCAGCCACGCCCGAGTCCTATCGCCGGGTAGGTGCTATCACTGCATGACTCGGGCTTCATCATCTCCGCGTGCGGCGGGCTGCCCCGTTCGGCCCAGCCGTTGCCGTTGTTGTTCTCCCCTCTCCCGCGTGCGGGAAAGGGCTAGGGTGAGGGCGCCTTGATCACGTAGCTCGGGCATCTTGCCCGAGTGTCCCCCATCAACCGACCTCGCGGACTGCCCGCGCTAGATATTTATCTTGATATTCGCAGAGATCCCGACACCGCCGACCCCGCGCACGCTGCTGGTCACGGCCTTCTTGGTCGAAATCGGTACCAAGATTCTCCCCTGCAGGCTGCTGATGCGGATGCTGCCCTCGGCCACGGCCTGGACCTTATCCACTTGCCACGGCGGTCCTACTACTTGGGCGGCGCCCACGGCGGTCGGGTCATCGGTCCCCATGCGGATAATCGGCACCACCTTGGTCTTAGCCGTCGGCATCACGCCGTTTTTAGCCATGATGCTGTTGATGCCGCTGTTGATCTCAGGGCCGAACTGCTTCACCACCAAGGCGATGCCGCCGACCTTGAGCAGGTCGCCGGCCAGGCCGCCGAAATCAATGCTGTGGGCCTTTTGCGGCACTGCAGCGAAGTTCATCACTGCGGCTATCACCAAGCAGACCGTCAGGTATGCAATCAGTTTTCGGGTTGTCGCTCTCATCCTGATTCCTCCTAAAGCCCTAGGTCGGCCAGGCCCACGACCGCGCATTCATTGACGCGGTCCAGGCTCTTGCCCGGCGTCTCGGTTGAGATGGGCACATAGATCTCGACATCGCCGAACTTCTGCAGCCGCGATTCTAGCTGGGCGACGGCCTTGACGGTATTGACCTGCGAGGTCGGCCCGGTCACCCGTGCCATACCGACGCGGATCCCGCGCCCGATCGAGATGATCGGCACATCCTTATCTTTATACGGCTCAGAGGGCTGCCATTGCGGCTTGGCCTCCCCGGTATCCACCTCCAGCGTTGGCGTCCCCGGCTCGCCGCCCAGCGCTCCGGCGACATTCACCGCCCAAGCCTGGGCCAGCTCCGCCGCTGTGGTCGAGTTGAGCTTGGCGTGCTCGGCATCGGCGGTGATGATGATCGCATCACCTGCCAGCACTGCCGGTTGCCCGCGCACCGTCCCCGCGTGTACCTGTCCCGGCTCGACCCCGGCAGCCACCGCATCACTCAGCCGCTGCCTGATGATTAGCGCCCGCTCCTCTGCAGTGAAGCCTCCGGCGCCTACGCGCAGCCGCAGCACCACGTTGCCATTGATGCTCACCTCACCGCCCTCGCCGCCGACCGTATAGGTCGGTGCCTGTTCCTCCGTGGTCGCGTCGTCGGCGTAAGCGGGGCCGGCCGCGGGTACATGGCCCCCGCAGCAGACTACGCTCACGGCGAAAACCACCCCTGCCAGCACCAGTGCCGCGATCAGCAATTGATCCTGCCCTGACAATCGCGTTCCAAGCATCTGTCCATCACCTCACTTGTGAAGTCTGCCCACTAATCCCTGGAAACGTCCCGGGGCATGTCCACTGCTTTCCCTATAACTATGGTTCGCCACAGCCGCGCCGTTTCCTGCTGAGTGCCCCGCCATCACAGCTTTTCAGCGCGGCCCGACGACGGCAACGCCGGTCGAAAGCGGCATCGGCCGGCCCTCAATAGCATAGACCGCCTCAGCGAAGATTGCGCTGTAGCCTTTGTCAGGATACCTGACGCGCCCGGTGAAGGTGCCGTTATGCGGCCTCAAGTCGCTGCTGCTCCATCTGGCCTCCCGGAAATCACGGGTAGGAGCTGACGCCGTCCACTGTCGCACCTGCAGCGGCGCGAGGTCTGAGCTTACCTGAAGTTTCAGATGCCTTCCCTCAACGGACTCCCACCGCAACTTCGGCAGCTTAGCCCGACCGGTACAGGCGGCGAAAAAGCCCGTTTGCGCCATCATCACGCGTGCCAGGTCCGCCAGCCCATGGCCGCAGTTAGGCACATACAGCAGGTAACGCGGCTCGGGCAGATCGGCGAAGTACAGGTTCGCCGCATCCACCGGCCAGTAGCGGTCATTGGTCCCGCTGATGATCAGCTTCGGCATCGTCGCCCGCGACCGGTAGGTGTAGGGGTCCACCATCGCGGCCAGGGCTTGACCTTCCTTGCTAGTCAACATGTCCGGCAGCCCCAACTCGGTGTAATCATCAATCTGTTCGCTGTAGTCGCCCCACGCCGCGAGCTGATGTGGCATCTGCGCCGCCAGGTTGAGGTTGTCATAGACCATCGGGGCGATGCCCTTGATCCGGCTCGGCGCAACGCAGGCGACAAACCAAGTGGTCCAGCCGCGTTTCGAGGCCCCGGTCACAAAGAAGCTATCCACCCCCACCTGCCATTCATTCTGTGTATATGCCTCGACCGCATCCATCGCCTTGATTGCCGCCTTGGTCATCGGGAACAGCAGCGGCCAGGTCGGGTCGCCACTTTCCAGGCAGTTCTGGAAGGTAAAGGCGATCAGCGCGTCCTCGCTAAGACCATCGTACAGCGGCTGATTGGGGATGTCGCCGAGAATCACAACCGGCGCCGAGAGCATATCTGCTGCGGTCGCCAGTTGCGAGATTTCGCTGCTATTGAGGCTGCCGCCGGTGATCAGCAGCAGGGCGGTGCGCGGGTATCTCATAGCGGCCGGCTCGATTAGCTGCAGCCGATGCTGCCAGGTGAGGCCCCGCCACACTTGTGAGGTCAGTTCCAGGTGCGTCACAATCGCGCCTGAGGCCAGGCGTGTTTGATCGGTCTTTGCCCACCCATAGGCGTCCTCGGGCCGGCTGACGTAGTCGAAGATAGGCTGCGCCTGCCCGACGCCGCCCAGCAGAGCCATAGTCATGGCCACCATCAGAGTCCCTTTCACTTCGCTTCAGCCCTTTCGCGTGCTGGCAGCCCCACTCCGGGCGGTATTGCGCCGTCCCTGGGGGCTTCGGCGGGGATTTCCTCCCCTCAAACTTGCAGGCTAACTTCTCAGTTCGGCGCCGAGCTTCTTCCGCAGGTGAGACACAATCTCGGCGACCAGTTGATCCACCTGCTCATCGGTCAGCGTGCCCTCGGGCGTACGGAAGCTGAGATGGAAGGCCAACTGCTTCCTGCCCGGGCCCAGCACCTCCGCGTTCTCATACACGTCGAACAGCTCAACCTCACTCAGGTGCTTGGCGCCGGCGCCCCGGATGGTTCTATAAAGCGCCTCAGTGCTGTTTGCGGGCGTATCGTCCACGACTACTGCGATGTCGCGCAGCGCCGCCGGGAAACGCGCCAGATGCTGATACTCCGTGTACTGACGGGCTTGCGCCATCAGCGTCTGCATCTCCAACTCAAAGAGATAGGCCTCCTGGTCGAGGTCGTACTCGGCCTGCACCTGGCGGCGCAGCTTACCGATGACGCCGATTGACTTGCCGTCCAGCATCACCGCAGCGCCCTGGCCGGGGTGCAGGCTGGGATGCTCGGCCGCCTGATAGGTTACGCCCGCGACACCCAGCGCCGTGATAAGCTGCTCGACGATGCCCTTCATCACATAGAAGTCCGCGCCTTGGATGTCCTCGGCAAGGTTCCAGGTGCTCGACCAGTACGGTCCCATGAGCAGGCCGGCGACATGCAGCCGCTCTGCGGGCAGCTCGTCCTCGCCGCGTGGCAAAAACACGTTGGCGATCTCGAACAGCCGCACCGAGGCGACGCGCTGGCGCTGATTGTGTTCGGCGGCGGCCAGCAGGCTGGGCAGCAGCGTAGTGCGCATGTGAGTCTCATCCTGGCTGACGGGGTTGGCCAGCGGCAGCATCTCACGCTCGGGCGCGTCGTCGGGATAGCCCATGCGGTCGAGGTCGCGGTGCGAGATCATGGAGTACGCGATGGTCTCATTGAGGCTGGCGGCGCGCAGAACCTGACGGGCGCGGCGCTCCAGCTTCTGGAGAGGCGTCAACTGCCCGCTCTGGGTCAGCTTGCCCGGCACCGTGCTGGGGATATTGTCGTAGCCGTGGACGATGGCGACCTCCTCGACCAGGTCTATCTCGCGCTCGACATCCGGGCGGAAGCTGGGCACTGTGACCTGGAACTTGCCCGGCCCATCTGCTTCCACCTCGAAGCCGAGGGCGGTGAGATGCTCCTGCATCCGCCCGGCGGGAATCTCGGTCCCCAGCACCTGGTTGCACTTCTCGACCCGCAGCGGCACCCGCAGCGGCGTCAGATCAGCCGCGCATACGTCCACCGCCTCCCCGACGATGGTGCCGCCGGCGGTCTCCAGCAGCAGGCCGGCCACACGAGCCAAGGCTCTGAGTGTGCCCCGGGGATCAACGATCCGCTCGAAGCGGTAGCTGGCCTCGCTGCTCAAGCCGATGCGCAGCGAGGTCTTGCGCACGGTAGTGGCATCGAAGTGGGCGCTTTCGAGCAGCACCTTGGTCGTCTCCCAGGTCATCTCGGTGTCGGCGCCGCCCATGACGCCGGCGATCGCTGCCGGCCCGGTCGCATCGGCGATTAGCAGGTCCTGCTCGCCGAGAGTGCGCCACTGCTGGTCAAGCGTCAGAATCTGCTCGCCCGCGGTGGCGGAGCGAACGATGATATGGCCGTCCTGCAGCAGGCTGTAGTCGAAGCCGTGCAGCGGCTGGCCCAACTCCAGCAGCACATAGTTGGTGCAATCCACCAGATTGGCAATCGGGCGCATTCCCGCCGCCTCCAGCCGGTAGGCCAGCCAGTCAGGACTCTCGGCGACCGTAAGCGCGTCCATCACCAGTCCCGAATACCGCGGGCAGGCCTGGGGATTAGCCAGCTCGATGCGCATCTGCTCATTGGCCGCCTGGGTGGCGCCGGTTACCGGCTCGCCCAGCAGGCCCATGTCAATCTCCGGCATCGTCCACTCAGCGTCCAGCAGCGCCGCAGCATGGCGCGCGGTGCCGGTCATGGATAGCAGGTCGCCACGGTTGGAGGTGACCGAAGTGACCAGCACCGTGTCCGTGAAGTCTCCGTCTTCGGAGCGGAAATCTATGATCTCCTCGACCTCAAGTCCGCCCATCGTCAGGACGTGGGCAAGCTCCTGAGGCTCCAGGTCGGCTTTCAGGTACTCGGTCAACCAGCTATAGGGAACTCGCATTCTGACCCTCCTGTGGGAACGCCGGGGCCGCAGACAGTTTCGTTCAGAACTGCTCCAGGAAGCGCATGTCGCCGCTGTAGAAGAGACGGATGTCATCAATGCCGTGGCGCAGCATCGCAAAGCGCTCGACACCGACACCGAAGGCATAGCCGGTGTATCTCTCGGTATCATAGCCGACCGCGGCCAGCACGTTGGGGTCCACTTGACCGCTGCCGCCGACTTCCAGGTAGCCGGTGCCCGAGCAGATGCGGCACCCCTGGCCCCCGCACAGCGTGCAGGTCAGGGCGATCTCGGCACTGGGTTCGGTGAAGGGGAAGAAATCGGGCCGGAAACGCACCTGGCAGCGCTCTCCGTACATGCTGCGGGCGAAGACCGCCAGCGTGCCCTTGAGGTCGGCGAAGGTAATCCCCTCATCTACCAGCAGGCCCTCGAGCTGATAGAAGGTGTGGCAGTGAGTCGCATCCACGGTATCGCGGCGGTAGCAGCGGCCCGGGGCGATCAGCCTCACCGGCGGCTCCTGCTGCTCCATGGCGCGGATCTGCACCGTGGAGGTCTGGCTGCGGAGCAGCACCTGATCGCTGATGTAGAAGGTGTCCTGCTCGTCCATGGCGGGATGGTACTCCGGGTAATTGAGCGCCGCGAAGCTGTGGTAATAGTCCTCGACCTCCGGCCCTTCGGCGACTACGAAGCCGAGGCCGAGGAAGATCTCGATCATGTCGTCGAGGGTAGCCAGCAGCGGGTGCTGGTGGCCGATGCGGGGCGCGCGGCCCGGCAAGGTGACATCAATCGCCTCGGCCTGCAGCCTCTGCTGCTCGGCCTGCTCGGAAAGCGCCTGCCGGCGGCCCTCGAACAGCTTCTGGAGGGTATTGTTGAGCCTATTGAGGGCCTGGCCGGCGAGCGGCCGGTCCGCCTCCGGCAGGGAGCCGATCCGCTTGTACTGCTGCCGCAACAGGCCGTTTCTCCCCAGGTACTTGACCCGCAGCTCTTCGAGCGTGTCGAAGTCCTCGGCGGCGAGCATAGCCGCTTCGGCTTCCTGCTGGACCTCTTTGAGCAGATCGTCGAGTTCCATAGCTAGTGCCTCCTGGTAGCGGGGCTGATTCGACGCAATGAACTGTGCCCCTGCTCTGCTCAGGTTGCTGCTGTGAGCCTTTGCCTAGAAACAGAAAACCCCCCGTCTCGTCGTAGGGACGAAAACCGGAGGTTTCCGCAAACCACCCTAACAGGCGGGGCCCCGGGTAACGGTGGGACTGGCCGTCGCTGCCTACACACTGGTACCACCTCTAGGTGGCATTCGCTTCAGCGCGCGGTTCGGGAGCGAACTTCGGCACCGGCGGCAGGTGAAGGAGCTTGCAGCCTATGGCCCCTTCTCTCTGTAACCCGCACGCTTTGCGAGAGCCCGTAGCGGCCCTCTGGCGCCTACTCCTCTCCGTCAATACCTTTGTCTGTTTATCTCGTACAAGAGAATGCCGGCGGCGACTCCGGCATTCAAGCTCTCGACTTGGTCCGACATCGGTATCTTAACCTGCAGTTCGGCTGATGTCAATACATGCTCGGCAAGGCCGTGGGCCTCGGAGCCGATGATCAAAGCCACGCGGTCGGGATAGTCGGCCTGGTGGCACGGCGTATCGGCTGAAAGGGCGGCGGCTACGGTGTGGATATGCTGCCGGTCAACCCATGTCATCGCCTCAGCCCAGGTGGCTGGGGCGGCGGGCACGGCGAACACAGCGCCGCTGGAGGCCCGCAGGGCCTTGGGATTGTAAAGATCGGCGCAGTTGTCCAGCAGTACCATGCCCGTAACTTCGAAGGCCGCGGCGGTGCGGCAGATGGTGCCGAGATTGCCCGGCTCGCGTACCTCATAGAGCCACAAATAGATCGCCGGCCCGGGGCGGCCCAGGCTCTCGAGGCTGTGGTCTTGCATCGGCGCAGTCGCGGCCAGGCCCTGAGGGTGCTGGGTGTCGGTCATGCTGCAGAAGGCGCGAGCGGATAGTTGCAGGACGGTGATGCCCCGCTCACGGATCTGCTCCACAAGGTCTTGGCCGCGCCGGTCGGTGAGCAGCTCGGGGCAGGTATAGACGGTCTGGAACTCGGCGCCGTTTTGCAGCGCCGAATCAATCAACCGGACTCCCTCCAGCGGGCAGAGTCCGGCCTGGTGTCGTCCCGGCTTGGAGAGCAGTGACCGGTATAGCTTGACCCGCTGATTCTGCGGGCTGTCAATTATCGGCATAGCTGGGAAGGCTCTCCGCCGGCGAGGGTGGCTGCCCTGTGTGCTATCAGCAACCTAGCCGGGCAGTAGGTCGGCCTGCGTCAGCAGCAGCTTGAAGGCTTCCGGGTCGGAGACGGCCATTTCGGCCAGCATCTTGCGGTTGAGCTGAATATCGGCCTTTTTGAGAGCGCCTATCAGGCGGCTGTAGTTGAGCCCGTGCATGCGGGCGGCGGCATTGATGCGGGCGATCCACAGCCGGCGGAACTCGCGCTTGCGCAGTCGGCGATGGCGGTAGGCGTAGTTGCCGGCTCGCATCACGCTCTCTTTGGCGGTCTTGAACAAGCGATGCCTGCCACCTACGTAACCCTTGGCCAGCTTAAGTACCTTCTTATGGCGGCGCCGGGTCAGCGGCCCGCGCTTTACTCTCGGCATAACAATCTTTCCTCTCTTCGCCCCGCTGCCACGATGACACCACAACTGCGCCGGTCGAGGCTGCAACGGCGTCGGGCTAGAAAGCCTCACCCACGCCTGCGGCGTGGGTACTCGACGCGGTGATGAAGCGTTGGGGAGTGCGTGGCTCTAATGGTCATGCGGCAGCAGTTCGCGGACGGCCTTGCGTTGGCCGCCGGTGACTTCCGAGGGCATAGCCATGCGGCGTTTGCGCTTGCTGGATTTCTTGCTCAACAGGTGGCTCAAGCGCGTACCTTCGCGCAGTACGCGGCCGCTGCCGGTAATCTTGAAACGCTTCTGGGCGGCTTTTTTGGTCTTGGATTTTGCCACGACTAACTCCTATCTGATGATTCCGGTTGCTGGTCTGAATTCTTCGAAGTGCCCGAAGCTCCGCCGGCCTTGGGGGCCATCAGCATGAGCATACGCCGGCCCTCCATGTGGGGCTGAACCTCGATTTCTCCGTACTCCTCGCAGCCTTCGGCGATCTTGAGCAACTGATCGCGGCCGATGTCTTTGTGGCGCAACTCGGGGCCGCGAAAGATTACGGTGAAGTTGACTTTGTTGCCCTTGCTCAGGAACTTGACCGCATTGCGGGTCTTGAACTGAATGTCGTGGGTGCTGGTGTTGGGGCGGACCCTGATGTTCTTGGTCTCGACTTGCTTGGCTTTTTTCTGCGACTCCTTGGCTTTTTTCTTCTGCTGGTAGCGGAAGCGGCCCCAGTCCAGCAGGCGGCACACCGGCGGGTCGCCGTCGGGAGCCACCTCAATCAGGTCAAGTCCGGCTGCCTCAGCCGCTGCGCGCGCCGCCGCGATATCCATGATCCCAAGCTGCTTGCCGTCTCCATCAATGAGACGCACCTTGGGGGCGCGGATCCGGTCATTCACACGATAGCCTCTTTTTTGCGCTATCTCATATCACCTCAAGACTGTGTCAGATACTGGTACGGCGTCGCCTCTGCACCCATGCAGAGCGCCCCAGCATGATGAAGGTTAGCCTAGAAACGCCGCAGTGTCAAGCATCGCAGCGCCCGCAAGCGCCGGGGCCGCAAGCATTTGTCATGCCAACTCGGCCGCAGCCTGTCTCACGTCGCGGAGCAGCAGCCCCACAGTCGCCTGCGCGGCGGCCAAACAGGCAAGCACCTGGTCGGTCCCGGCGCGCACCACAATCAGATAGCCCTCATCGCCGCGAGCATACAACTCATCGAGCCGGCCATTGCCGAACTCCTCGCTACTGCGCGAGGCGCGAGCCAACAAGTCAGCAGCCAACGCCGCCAGGCTCTCCTCATCTATTTCGGGGCCGGTGTCGCTTTCCACAGGAAAGCCATCCTCGGTTACCAGCGCCGCGCCGGTGATGTCGGGGTTACTTGCCCGCAACTGCGCCAACACGCCGCCTCCGGAAGCCTCCGGAGTCTGAGCTTCATATCCTGTGCCACTTGTTACCAATGGATTTGCCTCCTTAGTCCACAGCGTGTGTTAGGTTCTGCTGAAATTGCCGGCGCTCGGGGCGCTCAATCCGCCAGCGGCAGCTTGACCGTGGCCCCCTCCTGCTCGATGGACAGGTCCATCGCCAAGCAAGTCTCATGCGTATTGACGGCGTCCTCGATGTTGACATCGGATTCGACATCGTTGAGCACGCAGTCAACCATGTGGTCAATCTCGCCCTCGAAGGGATGGTGTTCGACATCGCCGCTGTCGGGCAGAATCGCCGGAGTCACGGTCCAGTCGCTGGCCTTAGGTTGCAGCGTGCGCGACCAGAGCTTGTTGTCGCGGATCGAGCCCTCGTCGCCGAGGATGTCAATATTGAACTGGTAAGGCGAGATCAGGTCCACGGAACTGGAGATCTTGCCGATAGCGCCGTTGGAGTACTTGACGATGCCGACACAGGTGGCCGGGTACTCGTAGCGCCGGTCCCAGCCGCCGCCGAAGGCCGCGACCTCCACGATGTCGAGGCCGGTCAGCCAGCGCGCCGCATCCACCGCATGAACGCCGCCGAAGAGGAAGCTGGAGCCGCCGCTCTGCTTGGTGATCGCCCACTCCCAGCCGCTGTACCAGTCGTCCACGCCGTGCCAGTAGTCGGTCTCGACGTAGAAGATCTTGCCGATGGCCTTAGCCTCGATCAGCTTCTTGGCATTGATCAGCGAGGGACACCAGTGCAGCACGAAGCTGACCACGGTCTTGACGCCGGCGGCTCTGACGGCGTCGCGCAAGGCGTAAACCCCTGCCACGTCCAGGGCCATCGGCTTCTCCATGATGAAATGCTTGCCGGCCTGGGCCGCGGCAACGCCCTCCTCAACATGCAAGTGGCTGGGAGTGCAGATGGAGATAAGCTGCAGCCGCTCGTCTGCAAGGAACTTCTCGTAGTCGGTATAGATGGCGGCATCCGGCGCGCCGCATTTTTCGGCCGCCGCCCGCGCTGACTCCTCCTTGCGCGAGGATACCGCGACCACCTCACAATGCGGATTGGCCATGTAAGCATTCAGATGCTCGCCGGCCACCCAGCCGGCCCCATGGATCCCGACACCGATCTTGTCCGCCATATCCGTGCACCTCCGTGTACGGTCGTCTCAGTCCCAAATGTGTCCGCTGACTGAGCGATATTTCCTCATGTCAGCGGATATTCCTGCAAACCGGGTTTACAGGTGCGGTATCAGTCGGCCAGTTCCTGGGCGATGGCCTCGCGCAGCTCCGGCTTGTGACGGAGCGTGGAGTAGAGATAGATCATGATGTCGCGAGCGCCGGCGTGGCTGATCAAACGCAGCTCGCGGCGGAAGCGCTCCGGGCTCTTGGCCCAGTCCAGGTAAGCGGTATCGGCCATCGGCGCCGCCCGCATGTACTCGATGTGGTCGTCGGCCAACTCGACATTGCGCTGGGCCGCCTCGTACACCTGCTGCAGCGACCAGCCACCGCCGCGTGCCGGGTCCTTGCCGTGAGCCGAGGCGCGGAAGGACAGGTACTTGAGCGGGAACTCGTTGGCCCACGTCGGATGGCAGTAGCCGTGCAGCAGCAGCTTGGGGTCGAACTCGTCCAGCAGCTTGCGCACCTCCCAGGTAAAGCTGACGATAGCCTCCTTGGACATCTGCGCGCGGGCCGCGGCCTCGCTCAAATCGGGATGCGCCTGGCAGTATTCGGCCAGCTTCTCCCGGCTGTACGGGCACACGCAGTAGGCGTCGTTCTTGTAGCGGATATAGTCGAAGCTGATCCCGTCAATGTCGTAGTTCTCGCACATCTCCCGGATCAAGGCCAGTTCGTACTGCCGCACCTCCGGCCGGTCGGGGCAGCCGAAGACACCATGCTGATGCTTGGTCAGGTCCGGCCCGTCAACCGGGTTCCAGTCGGCATACTCGGGGTGCTCGCGGATGAACTTGCTGGGATTGGCGGCGCTGCCCTCGGCGAAGGTGCAGAACTGCACCAGAAGCTGGAGGCCCTCGTCGTGGCAGGCCTTCACCACCAGCGCCAGAGGGTCAACCTCCTCAAAGCCGGGCGCTTTCTCGCCGACCTCGGTATTGTAATACTGGTAGCCGTCCGGCGGCTTGGCATTGTACAGCACCGCCTTGAAGTGCATCTCATTGGCCATCTGGGCCATCTGGACGGCGTCGGCTTCGCTCCTGATCGCGCCCGGCCCGTGCACGTTCATCGCGCTCCACTCAAACTCCGACTTGGGCAGCGTGTCGGCGAATTTGGCAAATCCGGCCTGGTTCTCAACTGTGGCGACAAGGTCGGGCTCATCATAAGTGGCCATACTCGTTTTCACCTCGACATAATACGTTCCATCGGTCAAATCAGCGGTGGGGAAGCTGACGCGCATGGTGCTGAGACCGTCGGTGCTTTCCCGGTCACTGATTTTCTGCGGCGCAACTCTCTCCTCCTGCCCTGCCAGAGCGAACTCCAGAGCCACTTCACCGGCGGCGGGGTCCTGGGTCGGGAGGAGGGTCACGGTCAGCTCAAGCGGCTGATCGGGCTCGGTAAGCGTCACCACATTCGGCGAGACGACTACGAAGTAGGGCTGCAGCTCGGTGGCGGCGGCCCACTTGACGGCATTGACGACCAGTTGCGCCTCACCGCCGCTCGGAACCACCGGGTCAGTGTTCTTGTCAATGCCGGGGCACATACCGATCCCTATGACTCTGCCGTTGCCGAGGTTGCCGACTACCGCCAGCGCGTGACCGGACTTGTTCTTCATGATGACGTGTCCCAACGGGCCTGCCTGCAAAACGCGGGAGTCCTCGAAGCTCGGCTCAAACGGCTCCAGGCCGACGGTGACAGGATGGTCGAGAAACTCGGTCGCCCGGATGTCGAAGGTCTTGTCTATGACTGTGGTAATCCGTGGGGCCAGCGGAGTAGCGAAAGCGCCCTGGCCGCATGAAATGTGGGTCAGGAGCAGCCCGCCGCCCATGCGCACGTAAGCCGAGATAGCCGCCCGCGCATCGGCCATCCAGGCAAGCTGCGGATTGGCCGCGAGCAGGCTGTCACTCTGCGCCCGGCCCAGGTCGTGGACATTCGGCAGCATCAGGGCATCGTACTTGACCAGAGTGCGCAGGGAAAGGTCACTGACAATCTCGGCGCTGATGCCCGGCTGGGCGGCCAGCATCTGCTGAATCCCCGGCCCGCCATAGCCCCTGCCACCGGCCGCGTTGGCGTCGAAAACCGCGACTCTGACAATGTCGAGGGCCTTGCCGGTCAGGATGTCGCCAGGCCGCAGCGGCTCAACCTGCTGGAGCACCTGCACATCGTCATACCAGACCTCACCGACGGTCTCCCAGATTTCCAGGAAGAGCTGGCCCCTGGCAGCCTTTTGTGGCGGTGTAAAGGTGGCCTCAAAGCGCTCCCAATCGAACTCCCCGTTCTTGGTAATCGGCGCCTCGTCGGCTAGCTTTTCGCCCGCTCCATCGAGCCAGCGCAGGACGATGCGGCCACCGGTGCCGGCGGTTACCTTGCCCTTCCAATAGCCGCTGAGCGAGATCGGCTTACCCGGGGCAAACAGCCCGAAGCTACGGTCCGCGACGACGGTGGCCGGCTGGGTGCCCTGCAGGTGCAGCGACTTGGCCCCACCGTGGAACTGGTCGCTAGTGATGGAGCTTTCGCCCTGACCGCTCCACACCGCCTGACTCCAAGCGCCTGCCTCAAAGTCCCCATTGACAAGCAGGTTGAGGTCAATCGCTGCGGATGAGGCGACAGCGCATAGAGCTAAGATGATTCCTGTCAGCATAATAGCCCGCGTCTTGACCATGAAATGAACTCCTCTCCATCTGCATTGTAGGCACCCGCACGACTGCCTACGCATATACTATTCGCCGTCCGGGAATAGAATACTTCCTGTTCTGCGTAATGGGAGGCCAGAACCTGCCTGCCAGCGAAACAATACCCAGGAGTGCCTGCATCTAGGTCAGTGCTGCATAGGAGGTCAGAGCGATGGCTTACACCCACGAGCGTAACTACGGCTGCCGGGTCAACGACGAGCTTACCTATCGCGGCCTGCGCATGATGGTCATCGAAAACGAGCTGATCCGCGTCTCCATCTTGCTCGACAAGGGCAGCGATATCTTCGAGTTTGTGCACAAGCCCACCGACACCGACTTCATGTGGCGCAGCCCGCTGGGCGTCAGGCCGCACCTGAACAGCCATAACATGCGCGAGGCCACCCACGGGCCCTTCTCGGACTTCTACGAAGGCGGCTGGCAGGAGCTGCTGCCCAACGGCGGGCGCTCCTGTGAGTATCGCGCCGTCGAGATGGGCCAGCACGGGGAACTGTGGGGCATCCCCTGGAACTGCCAGATTATCGAGGACGACCCCGAAATCGTGCAGGCGAAACTCTGGACCCGGACCTACCGGACGCCGTTTCTGCTCGCAAAGACGCTGACCTTACGCAGCGGCTGCGGCGTGCTGGAGATTGATGAAATCCTCACCAACGAAAGCGACCAGGACCTGGACCTGATGTGGGGACATCATCCGGCCTTCGGGCCGCCGTTTCTGTCTCAGGACTGTGTGGTGTCCTGCGGCGCGCGCAAGGTGGTAGTGGACCCCAACGCGCCGCCGGAGGGCCGCTTCCAGCCGCTGCACGAGTTCACCTGGCCCACCGGCGAGAGCCAGGACGGGGCGATGATTGATGTGCGCCACATTGGCCCGCCTGAGAGCAAGCTGGAGGACATGCTTTATCTGACCGACCTGACCGACGGCTGGTACGCGGTCACCAACACCGAGAAGCAAGTCGGCTTCGGCATGGCCTTCGACACCGAGGTGTTCAAGCATATCTGGTACTGGATCTCGCTGTGCGGCAACCCGCAAGCGCCGAGCTGGGGACGGTGGTATGTGATCGCGCTGGAGCCGTTCTCCAGCTACCCGGCGATCCTGACCGAGTGCATGAAAGAGAACCGGCAACTGCAGATACAGGCCGGCGAGAGCCTCAGCACCTGGCTGCGAGCGGTGGCCTATGCGGGACTGAGCGAGGTGACGGAGATTTCGGAGGATGGGGAGGTAAGGGGGAGTTAACTGCCCCTCACCCCGCCCTTCGGGCACCCCTCTCCCAGCGGGAGAGGGGCCGGGGGTGAGGGCGGATGAAATGACTGAACGCGAACAGAAGAAACCGAGACTGCTCTTGCACTGCTGCTGCGCGCCGGACGCCACCGCAGTCTATGAGCGGCTGGCGCGCGATTATGAGGTGATCTGCTACTGGTATAACCCCAATATCCAGCCGCTTGAGGAAGCCCACAAGCGGCTCGCGGCGATGCGGCAACTGGCCGAGCTAGTCGGCATGGAACTAATCGTTGACGAGAGCGGGGAAGCAGCATGGGCCGAAGCCGTGCGCGGCCTTGAAGACGAGCCTGAAGGCGGGGCGCGCTGTGAGGTGTGCTTCGCCCTACGGCTGCAGAAGACGGCCCAAAAGGCAAAAGAGCTGGGCTGCGAGTATTTCGCCTCGACGCTGACCGTCAGCCCGCACAAGCCGGCGGCGCAGATCAACCCGCACGGAGAGGCGGCGGCAGCGTTGGTTGGTGTCAAGTTCTTGGGCGAGGATTTCAGAAAGCACGACGGCTTCAAGCGCAGTGTGGAGCTAGCGAAGAAGTACGGCCTGTATCGCCAGAAGTATTGCGGGTGTATATACTCTGTACGGCGATAATCCACACGCGTTACTTCGGTTCTCCAAAGATCTCGTGAACGTGAACATTGGTCGGATAGTCTATGTCGCGCTCTTCGTCACCATCTTTGCGCCCGCGCAATTCATGGGGCTGGCCGAATAGAGGCCCGTATTTTTCGGGCAAGCATTGTCGGAACTCTTCCGTACAGATTGCCCGCGTACTGGCGGCGCGACAGAAGTCTGATGTTACGAGTCTTGACGCGAGGTTGATTGCTTCCGAGAAGTAGAAATCACCCATCGCGAACTGCTCTTCGGCAGCCTGAGATTCGCTACTGAGAATTGTCCATACATCTCCGGAATGAATAGCAAGACGTAACTCAACGTCATCAGCCGAACAAATGTGGCTAGCCTTGAGGCAATCTACCAGAGCACGAAATGCGTTGTCTCGAAGCTTGCGGGCAAAATCAAGCGTCATCTCGGCGTTGGAACATAGCAGAATGAAACCGTCGCCAGTATGGTTTGCGATGTCCACCGTAGGATCCACTAGTTCACTATCTTCGCTCTCCCGTGCCAGGGGGAACTTATCCGGCCGGCGGCACGGGTTCACGCGCACCTGGAGTTCGGCCTGGTAGGCTTCTGCGACGAATATGCGGAAGCCTTCGGCGATAGCGTCGAAGCGATTGGCTTGTTTGGCCTCATAGCATAGGCGAGTCCAGTTAGTGATGTCCATTACGACAATGTGAAGCGGATAAGGCCCGTATTTTACCATACTAACTTTAGAATGAATGGCTGTCGCATTTGGCAAGGCCACACCGATCACTTCAACCACTGCTTTCACCTCCGAACTACGAACGGCATAGCGAAGCTTTGTCCAGCCCCCGCCATCCCCGAGGTACTCATGGCACCAGTGAGGCTATTTATACATCTTCGGCGCACTTTCGCCACTATTATCTTTAGTATATCGCAAACGCAAACAAATAAAACCTTTTTTCATGCACTCTAACCATCCCTTTGAGTCACAATCCGAGAATGTGTGCGGCGTTGCCCTCCAGGATCGCCTGCTTAGCCGCCTCGGAGATGTCAGCCTCGGCGATCTTGGCGATCCCGCAGCCGGGATAGACAAACGGCATGTGCGTGCCCAAGAGCATCCGCTCGCTGCCAAACCTCTCCACCAGAATCTCCAGCGCCCGTAGCGGTCCCTTGACGTAAGACAGCTCGGCATAGACGTTGGGCAGATCGCGGGTCTGCTCCAGGAAGCGCGGCGTCCCGGCGCTGTTGCCGGCGCTGAGGATGATGGTGGCCTCGGGAAGCTGCCGGGCCGCCCACATGATGCTCTCGAGCGGGACCGGCTTGACCTTCATCAGCGGGTGGTGGTGGCGCTCGTCCTCGATGCGCACGGTGACTATCACCGGCCAGCCCCAGCCTGTGGCCATCTCGATCAGCCTGAGTGCCGGCGGATCGTCAATCTGATAGCCGTGGTAGCTCGGATAGAGCTTCAGGCCGCGGAAGCCTAGCTCGCGGCTTTCCTCCATATCGCGCTCGACGCCGGGATAGACCGGGCTGAGGGTCGTATAGGGTATCAGCCGGCTGTCGGGATCGTTGGCCTGGAGGTCGGCCATCAGCCGCTCGTTGGCCGGGTGCGGGCTGACGTAGGTGATGGCGTCAATGCTGCCGACGACCGCCAAATCAATGCCGGCCCGGTCCATCAGCGCAAGCGTGCCGGCGGTATCATCGGCGGGCCATTCGCGAAAGGCGTAATTCCCGATGTCGCAACAGAAGTCAATCATGGTTATCGTCGCTTTCTCCATTTTGTGGACGGCCATGGAATCTTCAGACCACTTTCAGCAGCTTGGCGGCGTTGAGGCCCAGGACCTTGGCCTTGGCTTCGTCGCTGAGGTGGCTGTCGCGGACCTTGGCTAAGGTGTAGAGGAAATCCGCGCCCCGGGCATCGGTGCCCCAGAGCAAGCGGTCGGCGCCGAGTTGCTCGACGCAATACTCGATGTGACCGTAGTCGGCGATCGAGCCGCTGCAGTCGGTATAGACCGAGGGCACGTCGCGGATGGCGCGGATGCCCCAGCGGTTATCGCCACTGATGTGGGCCATGACGAGCTTGAGCTCCGGGTAGCGGCGGCCGATCTCGGCACAGTGGACGCCATCGGTCTCGAAGGGGTAGTTGCCGGTGACCTTGTGCCAACTGTGCTGCAGCAGCGCCACGTCACGGGCGATGGCCTCCTCGATGATCGGTTCGACGCACTTGTCGGTAATCACCGTCGCAACCTCCATCTTGATGCCTCTGGCCCCGCGGTCGAAGCCCTTGTGGACTTCGTCCAGCGCCGCCTGGCCGAGATTGGCGTGGGTATAGACCAGCGGGATGAAGAAGTCGGGGTGGCGCTCGTAGGTACGGAAGACCAGGTCATTCTGGCGCTGGACGATCTCCAGGCTGTCGCGGCTGTGGGTCACCGGCTCGCTGATGCCGATGTAATCAATGCCGATGCGCCGGGCCTCGCGCACCATCTCGTCGGCACGGGTGCCCTCGTCGTCATCCTGTACATGGGCGTGGAAGTCTATAAGCATGATTCTCACTTTCCTGTGAGGCCAAGTAAGGCTGGCCTCGGTAGTGGTGGGGCTAGGGCTGGGCTGTCATTCTTCCTCGCGGGCGCGGCGGAGTTCTTCTTCGTGCTCCCGCATCTTTTCGGCGGCCTGGCTGAACTGGACCTCGCACAGCATCTGATAGACCCCGCCGGCGGTCGCCAGCTCGACATGCTTGCCGCGCTCGACGATGCGCCCCTCGTCGAGGACCAAGATAATGTCGGCGTTCATGACGGTGGAGAGCCGGTGGGCGATAGTGAAGGTAGTGCGGTTCTTCATCAGGTGTTCGAGAGCTTCCTGGATCAGGGCTTCGGATTCGGAGTCGAGGGCACTGGTGGCCTCGTCGAGGATGAGGATTCTGGGATCGCGCAGAATGGCCCTGGCGATGGAGATACGCTGGCGTTGGCCGCCGGAGAGCCGGGTGCCGCGCTCGCCGACCATGCTTTCATAGCCATCCGGGTACTCCATGATGAAGTCATGGGCATTGGCCGCCACCGCCGCCTGCAGGACTTGCTCGTCAGTGGCCTCGGGACGGCCGTACTTGATATTCTCGCGCAGCGTGCCCATGAACAGGAAGTCCTCCTGCATCACCATAGCGATGTTGCGGCGCAAGGAGCTGATCGAGACATCGCGCAGATCGTGGCCGTCCATGAGGACGCGGCCGTTGGTTGGGTCGTAGAAGCGGGGGATGAGATGGACCAGAGTGCTCTTGCCACTGCCGCTGGGGCCGACCAGGGCCGTGACCGTGCCGGGCTCGGCGATGAAGTTGATGTCATCCAGCACCAACTCGCCCGGCTCGTAGGCGAAGTCCACATGCTCCATCTCGACACGGCCTTCGATCTTCTCGAGCTTGATGGCATCGCGGCGCTCCTCGATGTCGGGTGAGGTGTCGAGGGTCTCGAAGATGCGCTCGATAGCGGCCAGCACCACCTGAATCTGATTGTTGATGGTCACTAGCATTATCACCGGCGTGTAGAGCATGCTCTGATAGGACCTGAAGGCGACCAGGTCGCCCATGGTGATCTCGCCGGTGTAGAGCACCATGTAGCCGCCATAGAGCAGGATGCCGATATTGGCGAGGCGAGTGATGACGTTGGCGCCGATATGGAGGACGATGCGCCAGTGGCCCAGGCGCATGTTCATCCCGATACTCTCGCGCACTTCCCGGGCGAAGCCGCGCGCCTCCGAGCTCTCCCTGGTGAACGACTTGACGACCTTGATGCCGGAGATGCTCTCCGACAATGTGGTGTAGATTTGCGAGTACTGCTCGCGGGCCTCGGCGGCGGAATGGCGGATGTGCTGCCTGATCAGCAGGAAGTTGAACACATACAGCGGCAGGATGCCGACGGCGATCGAGGCAAGCCTGACATTGTAGATGAACAGCACCACGATGGCTACGGTCAGGGTGATGACATTGGTGACGATCTCGACAAGCTGGCTGCTGACAATGCCCTGCACGGCCTCAACGTCGTACAAGACGCGGGACATGATGCGGCCATGAGGGTTGCTGTCGAAGTAGCGCATTGAGAGGTGCTGCAGGTGACGAAAGAGCCGCCGGCGAATATCGTAAACGATGCGGTTGCCCGCAAAGATCAGCATCATCTGCTGCGGGTAGGTGGTAAGCGTGGCGATGGTGGCCACGGCGAGAATTACGCCACAGATAAGCAGCAGAAAGACCCACGCCTCGTCGCGATAGGCCAACAGCTCGACCGGTGGTACATTGCCCAGCTCGCCCAGCTTCTCGTAGCCGGCGATACGATCCACCAACAGCCCGAACAAATACGGGGTTACCATATTCAGGGCCGTGGCCACAAAGACCAGAAACAGCGCCCAGGCCAGCATCCAGCGATAGCGCCGCGCGAAGACCAGGATTCTCAGCAGTAGTGACATGCCAAACAGCCCTTCGATGTCTGCCGAAGGCAAAGTGCAACTTCGCCCCGCCACGGATACGCCGATGGTGCGCTTGTGGACGAAACGGTCACCTGCGCTCGGCCAATTATACCACGCCCTACACCAGAGGCAAGCTCTGAACTCCTCATCTGCAGTCAGCCGGCGTCGCTGAACGTCGCCAGGCTAGTACTCTCTTGAGTAACTACACGCAATAATGCTTTCCTGGAGGGCAGGCATCCTTGCCTGCCCAGGCCGACGGGGTGCTTTCGCGGAGTTGCGCAAGTCAGTACTAGGCTCGCATGTGGTGGCGCAGCGAGCAGGCGAGTGTCGTTACCCAGTTTCCTGATCTTGAGACCGATTGCTCGTGCGAGGACGATGGCACGGTGCCCTCAAGCGCCGCAACAGTCGCAGAACCCCGTTGTTCTCACGAGGAGTCGAGTTGGGCGTTGGAGAATACAGTGGTGGGTAAGGACACCTGTCTAGATAATCCAAGGACGGACACGGGCGTGAGTGGTCTGCAAATCTTGAGCCTGAACACAGGTTGGCCTTGCCGGGCAGGATAAAAGGCCTGCAAGTCGGAGGTGCAATCGAGTGACTGTCCCTGGGACAGCGCTTGCGGTTGTGCCTTCTTTTTTGCTTACGACCCGGCAACGACCTCGGGCTGCCCAGGGACCCCACCCGGCAATCCGGCTCAGCAGCCATTACTGAGACAGGTGATAGGCGAGCGACAATGAGCGACTCCGGTTACGTACTGATTGCGGATGGCGACGAGGCCTTTGCCCGCGGGACCACCACTCTACTGCGCGGCGAAGGTTATGAGTGTGACTGCGCACCCGATGGGACAACCGCGGCCGCGATGCTGCGCGCCACGGACTACGACCTGCTGATCGCTGACATCAAGCTGAACCGCGCCGCGGCCCTGGCGGTGGTCGCGGAGCTGCCGCACATCGTTGCGGCCATCCCCGTAATCCTGGTGACCGACGAGCCGCATCCGGACTGCTCCGTCAGCGGGCTCGAGCTGCGCCTGCTGGCCTATATGGTCAAACCGATCGAGCCGCAGCGGCTGCTGGAGGTAGTGCGAGCGGGCGTCAACTGCCAACGCAGCTACCGCGCAGTCTGCGCCGCCAATCAGCAGCTCAGCCAGTGGCAGAAAGACCTGGAGGCCATAGCAAAGCGCCTGCGGCTCCTTTCCGGCAAGGCCGCCCCGCTTGACATCAGCAACTTCGTCAGCTTGACTTTGCGCAACGTATTCACGGCGCTGTTCGACCTGAGCCACCTGACCGCGGCCCTGGCCGACCAGCAGCCGGAAGTGAACGTCTGCGGTCTGATGGATTGCCCACGGCTGGCGGCGCTTGTGGAGGCTCTCCAGGAGACTATCAGCGTGCTGGAGGCGACCAAGAGCTCATTCCGCTCCAAGGAGCTGGGACGACTTCGCAAGCAGTTGGAGCAGATTCTGGACGACGCCGAGAGCTGATCGTGGGCCGATGAAGCTAAAGTCTCGGGGGGCCGGGCCGAAATAGTATGGGACAGACCTCAGATAGTCCTAGCGGGTAGCCTTGTCGGACAGGGATTCTGACCTGTAAGTCGAAGGGAGCCCTCGATGCCGCCTAATGACCCCTCGGGTAACGTTGTTTCCCAGAGAGAACTTGAAACGCTGCATGCCACCCTGAACGAGTATCTTAGCCAGAGCGACAGAGACGATGTCGAGATAACTCTTTACGACTTTCGGCGCGCTCACCGGCTTTCCAGCACCCAGGTACGGCAAATCGAGCGGGATTGCGAAGCTGTCGGCTCGGCCCTCAATCGCACCCTGCGCGCCTATCTCGACCGCGTAGTTGAGGTGAGCTTCGTTGCCGTGGACCGCATGACTTCGCGGCAGTATCTGCGGGCCTTGCCCGAGGATGCAGCTCTGGCGTCGTTCGGCTCCCCAGGCGATGCCGCGGAGGCTTTAGTCCATCTCGATCGCCCGCTGGTGAGCAGTGCCCTGGATATGATGCTGGGCGGAACCGGACAGGAGGCCAACACACCACGCCGCGCAATGAGCCAAGTGGAAGTCCAGCTATTCCGCTCGCTCGTTGAAGAGATAATCACCGTAATGAAGCTGACCGCCAAGTGCTTCGAGGCGGCCCCGGTCGAGATGAAGGAGGTCTATCTGTCTCCCGTCGCCGTGGCCGGCGACGCGAACGAGGAATGGCTGGTCTGTGCCAGCTACCGATTGCGTCTCGGCTCCCACAAAGGCTATATGACCTTCGGGCTGCCATCTTCGACAATGCACCGGCTGCTGACGCGAGGCGAAAAGCAGCAGCTCACCGCCGAGGAAGGCGAGAGGGCGGTACTGACCTCGGTCGCGCCCTGTCTGGTCGGGGTAAGAGCGGTTATAGCCAGGTCGCGGCTGTCGCTAAGTCAAATGTCCAGGCTGGCAGTCGGGGATGTGATTGAGCTTCACTCGGCACGCAGCCGGGCGAAGTGGGTCGAGATCGTGATCGCGGGCGAACACAAGTTCATCGGCGTCCCGGGGATCCACGACGGGCAGCTAGCCGTGCAGATCACTAAGGCGACGCCCCGCCGAGAGCTTGCCGCCTGAGCACGCCTCCAGCCCTGTTCAGCAGTCGCCAGCCCAGGCCGGCTGGACCCCGCCAGCCCCCACTACCTGATGCGGCAGTTGCCCCGTCTCAACAATCCACAACTCCCCCAACTCACTGGCTGTGCGGACGCCTTCCCCAGCAGTTTGTTTGCTTCCCGGCGCGTTTATGCCTACAATGAGGCAACGCGTGCAAGGCCATTAAGAGGCGGCGGCCCGCACCGGCCTAAGCTCTCCCCGGCTCTCCGGACGGCAGGCGAATAGGCGAGCCGGAAAATGGGGATACTCATAGTGCCGGCTGTCGGTCGCCCTTGGCCTGATTTGCCGGCCCTAGCACACCTGGACACGGGGATATGGGCTTGAGGACCCAACGGCAATCCGCTGAGCGCAAGCCTATCGCCGGCAGTTGTCGGTGGCTGCTGGCACAGTTGGTGCTGGCTGTGGTGCTTTGCCAGCCGCAGGCCGGCGCGGACCCGGCCGCCTATCTCCACAGCATCTCCCCGAGTGTATTCCGCTTCGTCAATGCGCTGCCGCTCCCCGAGGCAGACCTAGCCTCCGCAGCCGCAGCAATAGCGGAACTCAATGTCGTCGAGCAGCAGGCGAGCGCGCAAACCACACCGGCCCCGCCGGACGGAGCTATCCGCATAGGCGGCGAGCAAGCGAGTTGGTACGTGTTACATCAGATCGGCCATCAGCTTGCCTACGCGCTGCTGCCCCAGCGGCTGCGGGGACTGTACTGGCATCCCTCGCAATGTCCCGACCTGATGGGGGCGGTGCGGCTGCTCGACACAGAGCCGGCGCAACCCTATGATGATTTCTCGGAAACGGCGGCGTACTTTTTCGTCATCGCCTTCGCCGGCTTCCAGCGGACAGAGGGCGAAGCGGTTGATGCCGCTCTGGTCGCATTGATGGAGACCCTGACCAGCCCCGCTTACGCGACTGTGCGCGCCACCTCGCCGGTGATGTCCCAACTGGCGGGACTCTGTCAGCTTTATGGCGAGCTTTTGAGTGCTGAGCCGGCGCGGGCTTATGCCGACTTCCTCCAGACGATTGTGGCCCATAGCCGCCGCAGCCCGGCGCTGCCGCTACCGGCGCGGACGATGCAGCAATGGCTGCTGGCTAGGCAGTTGTACGGCGGGCTGCCCGGGACCACCTTGGCCGCGTCTGTGACCCAGATGGCGGCACAGTTGTCCCTGGAGCAGGAGACCGGCCCTTGCCTGTTGACCTATGACCCGGCTGCCTCCCTGGACCTGAGCTTGAACGGGACCGCCATCGCCGGCGGCCGCAGCATGAGTCTCGAAGTCGGTGACCGCCTCCGTACCGGCGCAGGCCTGAGCCTGCTGCAGATGGCCGGGCCGACTATGGTGCTGCTGGGGCCCGAGCTCAGTTGCGAGCTGCGCAGCGCGGCGGAACTGTATGTGGCGGAGGGACAACTGCTGGTTGAAGGACCGGCGGTGATCAGCACCCCCACCTGTCGCTTCCAGGTCGCGGCGGCGAGCGTGGCGGTGCGCGTGAACCTCGCCGGTGAGACGACACTCGGGGTGATCTCAGGCAGAGCCGGCCTGGAGCGCGAAGGCAAAGACACGGTTACGGTGGCAGCGGGCGAGACGGTTACGGTGATGGCTGACCAGCGGCTGTTGGGCCCCGGCCGCGCCGCCCCGCTGCAGGTGGCCTTTGCGCTGCCTTTGGGCAACGCCGATATTGCCGCAGGGCCGCCTACACCGACCGGCATCAGCGACACAGCCGCCGGCCAGATACCCCCTGTCGAGCCGCCGATCATAGTCAGCGCCTCCGCGCAGCCACCGGCAGCCCCAACCGCCCCGGCCGCCGGCACATGGCAGGTGCATGCGCCCGACCTGCTGCCCGAGATAGTGCTGTGCCGGGGAGTGGATGACAAGAACCGGCCCTATGGGGTGAGCGCCGCCTTCCCCGCCGACATCGAGCGCATCTGTCTGTATGTGAGCCTTGACTTCGGAGCTGTGGCGCGGCAATTGCAGATCCGATGGCGGCACGGCCCCAAGACGCTTTCGGGGCGCATCATCCGGGCCAAAGGCAGTCGGCAAATCCTCAATAGCTTGAGCTGCGGCTCGCAGGGGAGTTTCGCGCCGGGCGAGTACGAGGTAACGGTGAGCATTGACGATCGGCCGGGCGCGACCCTGAAGTTCACTATCGGGGAGTAGAAAATGCAGAAAAATGTGCATACCAATAGGAGGAGAAGAGGCAGGCGGTGGCGAATAAGGATTACCGGAGAAGGGGCTGTGTTAGTAAGATTGGGAAAGGGATGATGAAAGTGGCACCAAAACGCAGTGGATTCACGCTTATCGAGCTACTGGTTGTGATTGCCATTATCGCGATCCTGGCGGCGATACTTTTCCCGGTATTCGCCCGCGCCCGCGAGAAGGCACGCCAGACGAGCTGTCTGAGCAATGTCAAAGAGATGGCTCTGGCAACCCACATGTATGTTCAGGACTATGACGAGACGCTGCTGTTTTCCGAGTTTCGGTACGGTTCCATATCCGTTCCCCGGCCCTGGTATGGGGGCAGCTCCAGCACCCACTACTGGCCCGACCTGCTCTATCCATATGTCAAGAACAAGCAGATCTTCTACTGCCCCAGCGACGACCAGTGGATCGGCTACGGCTGGAACGTCCATATCGGTTACATCGGCAACCATCCGGACCGCACTGGGCCGACCTATCAGGGTGTCAAGCTCGCCGATATTGACTACCCGTCCGAGACCGTCTGTGTCGCCGACCACCACAAGGCCCCGCCGGCCACCAGCATCTACCGCCTCTGGTCCTCCAGCGCGGCCAACCCAGACTACCAGGCCGTTCTGCACAATGGCGGCCTCAATGTCGGCTTCGTTGACGGTCACGCCAAATGGATGCAGGCAAACAAGTTCCAGTCGTGTCGGTGGAATTGATGCCTTTAGGGCCGGGCATCGCCACGTGCCCGGCCCATACAACGTAAAGGACGCGAACGGGCCATCTGAAAAAGGAGGGATAGTATGAAACGCGAGAGAGGTTTTACGTTGATCGAGCTGTTAGTGGTGATCGCGATCATCGCAATCCTGGCGGCGGTCCTGTTTCCCGTTTTCGCGCGGGCGCGGGCCAAAGCCCAGGAGGCCACCTGCTTGTCTAACGTCAAGGAGATCGCCCTGGCGATACTGATGTACACCGAGGACTACGACGGCTTCTTCCCCGTAACCTACTACACTCCTCCGCGCACCTACTGGCCGTTGATGATCTTCCCCTATTTGGGCCAGGCGACTATCAGCACTAGCAATTACGGCATCTTCGGCTGTCCGGGGATGAGGTGGGACCATAACTGGTACAGCGGGGCGTATTCCCAGTACGGCATCAATTATCAACTGTCGCAACGGTTCTTTCCCACAATAGCCCGGGATGTGGCGGTGAAGCAGCCCAGCAGCACCGTCTTGATCGGCGAATCTATCTACTACCACTCCAGCGGAAAGGTGTACGGCTGGTACCGAGTGACCAGTCCCACCGGCAGTACGCGCTTTGACCACAACGATCGGGGCAACTATGCGTGGTGTGACGGTCACGCCAAGGGCTACACTAAGCAGCAATTGCTCGGCGGTGTGGCGGCCAACGAGATCTTCTACGACTGGCGCTAGGCGGTGGCAGAGTCACTCGAAGGCCCACAATCCCGACAAGTTGGGAACAGTCATTTTTCTCTGGCACTTCTCGTAAGTCAGATGCCTGTCCGTGGGAGCAACAACAGACGACTGCCCCCGGTCTTGTCCGGCATACCCCTCTTGCTTCGCCAGCTCCATACTGTTAGAATCGTGGCGTAAGGCTGGCGCTTGCGTATCGCGTGAGCGCGTGTGATGGTCGGGGAGCTTTGCTCAGTTCTGGAGTGATAGATATGGCGTTTCGTCCGATGGTGGGGCTGGAAGTCCACGCCCAGCTTCTCACCGCTTCGAAGATGTTCTGTAGCTGCCCGGTGGCGTTCGGCTCCGAGCCCAACAGCAACTGCTGCCCGGTGTGCACCGGTATGCCGGGCTCGCTGCCGGTGCCGAACCGCAAGGCCGTGGAGTTCGTCATCAGAACCGGCCTGGCGCTGGGCTGCCAAGTCAGCGCATACTGCCGCTTCTACCGCAAGAACTATTTTTACCCCGACCTGGCCAAGAATTTCCAGATCAGTCAGTACGACGAGCCGCTCACCTATGAGGGGCGCGTTGATCTGGCCGTCAACGGCGAGGCCTTCAGCATCCGCGTGCGCCGGGCGCATCTGGAGGAGGATACCGGCAAGAACCTCCATCTTTCCGACGGCCGCAGCCTGGTGGAATACAACCGCTGCGGCGTGCCGCTGATGGAGGTGGTGACCGAGCCGGACTTCACCTCGGCGGATCAGGTGCGCGAGTACCTGGTGCAACTGCGGCGGCTGCTGCGCTATCTGGGCGTCTCGACGGCGAACATGGAAGAGGGCGCGATGCGCTGCGAGCCGACCGTCAATCTGGTGGACGCAGCGGCCGACCGGGCGACCCCCAAAGTCGAGATCAAGAACCTGGCCTCCTTCAAGGCGGTCCACGATGCCGTCAGCTACGAGATCGAGCGGCAGTACTGGTGCCTGGAAAACGCTGCCCGGATGCAGCAGGAGACGCGCCGCTGGAATGAAACCGAGGCCAAGACCACGGTGATGCGCACCAAGGAATCGGCGGATGACTACATGTACTTCCCCGAGCCGGACCTGGTGCCCCTGACGCCGGACCGCGCATGGGTCGAGGCGATTGCCGCAAGCCTGCCGGAACTGCCGCTGGCGCGAGAGCGTCGCTTCGTGGAGGAGTACGGCCTGCCGCAGTATGATGCCGAGGTGCTGACCGAAGACAAGCAGGTGGCCGACTATTTCGAGGCGGTGGCAGCGAGTTGCGAAGACCCCAAGAGCGCCAGTAACTGGGTAATGGGCGATTTCACCCATCTGCTGCACGAGAACGGGCAAGCTCCCGATACCTGCAAGCTGCGGCCCGAAGGCCTCGGCAAGCTGATAAACCTGATAAATGACGGCACCATCAGCAGCAAGATCGCCAAGGACATCTTCCCGACCCTATTCGCGCAAGGCAGCGACCCGCAGCAGCTTATCGAACAGCAGGGCCTGGTCCAGATCAGCGACGAGGACGAGCTGGGCAGGATCGTGGACGCAGCCATCGCGGCCAACCCACAGGCGGTGGCGGACTACCAGGGCGGCAAGGCCAAGGCTCTGGGCGCGATGATCGGGTATGTGATGAAAGAGACGCGCGGCCAGGCCAATCCCGCGCTGGTCAACCAGATCCTGCGGGACAAGCTCAGCCAGTAGTACACTTTCCCCTCCCTTCCCCCACGTAAAGGGATGTCAGTTGGACTGAGACCGGCCGCGCCTGGCCGAAGGCTTGGGACGCGACTATGAACAAAGACTTTCAGCTCAAGTTCGCCGTCGGGGTGGCGCTGGCGGCGGTCGTGTTTACTGCCGAATACGCCTACTTCAGCGGGAACCACCACGGTCTGGTGCCCGGCTACCAGGATGAGAACTCCGAGTGGGAGAGCGTGCGGATCCGCGCCAACCTGCCCGAGGCCGATTTCCTCTACGTGCTGACGACCTGCCCTTCGTGCCAGGCGGCCAACGACAATGTCAGGCGACTGGAGGCCGCCAATCCCCAGCTCAACTTCCTCTGGCTCCACCCCAACCTGATCGATCTCCCCGCCTTGACGGCGGCCTTGGGCGCAAGCTACGGCGTTGACACAAGGCGGCAGCGCGAGATTACGCCGGCGCTGTACGGCCCGGCGCGAGCGTGGCTGGGAGTTGAGGAAGTCAAGAACGCCGCCTTGGAAGGGGCGCTGGAGGGCCCGCGACCATATTTGCGCATGGGCTCTTCGTGGGATTGGCTCGAGCAGGGCCAACTGGCGGTCATGCAGCGCTTCGAGCAGTATCAGTGGGGCGTCATCGCGCTGGCAGGGCTGATTGATGGCATCAACCCCTGCGCCATATCCACCATCATCTTCCTGCTGTCCTATCTGACGCTCAGCGGCATGCAACGCAGCAGCCTGCGACTGGGACTGCTGTTTGCGCTGGGCTGTTTTGCCGCCTACCTGCTGATCGGCCTGGGCCTGTGGCGGCTATCGAGCATGGCTGTCAGCGCCTACTGGGGCCGGCGCATCATCTATCCGCTTATCGCTTTCCCCACTCTGACAGTGGCCCTGCTGGCCTTCGCCGAGTTCATCGAGCGAATGCGTACCGGCGGCTCGGAAACGATCCTGAAGCTGCCCAGGAGCTGGCTGCTGCGGATTCACGAGATCGTGCGGCGGGTAGTGAAGGCCGAACATGCGGTGCTGCTGGCCGCGCCGGTCGCAGTGATTGTCACTCTTATCGAGTTCGGCTGCACCGGCCAGGTCTATCTGCCCACCATCACGTATGTTTCCAGCTTACCCGGCCAGCGCCTCACCGCCTTGCCGATCCTGCTGGCGTATAATGTCGCCTTCATCATCCCGCTGCTGGTGGTCATCATCGGCTACCAGCTCACGGCCGGCAAGCTGGAGAGACCCAAAGCGCCCGTGCCCTTGCAGTACGTGCGGCTTGTGGAGGGGTTATTGCTGGGGATGATCGGGGCCTTCATGTTGTGGGCCACCTTCCACGCCTGGGCGGCCTGAAGCCGCGGCCAGACTGGGAGTTGCGTAGTTGCGTAGGGACTCTAGCCCACCACTTGAGCCGTTGCGAGGAGCCTAGCTGATACGGCGTGCCGTCATGTTGACGACCTCACCGGCGGCGAAATAGAAGGTCTTGACCCAGTCGGAGTTGCGGCCGGCGAGGCTCACCGTGCACTCGACCCGGATCGTGCCATCCCCGTTCTCCACGGCATTCTCCAGGATGTCCATCCGCACCGTGTCCTCGCCGTAATGTGACTTGAGATAGGCCTGGGCCTTCTGCAGCATCTCATCTACGGTGATCTGGTCGGGCATCGTAAAGGTATCTCCCGCTCTTGATAGTAACGGCGTAGCAAGGTTCCCGCGCTTGATGCCGCAGTCCTTCCCGCGCCCCGTAGTGCGGCTAGCGACGGTATCGGGTCCGCCGAGTTGCGCAGATGCTGAAATCCGTGATAGAATGGTCGCGAGGCGGCCTCCACTTTGCGCCACAATCAGCGCCCGGCCACCGACTAGTGGCGGCGCTTGCGCAGGCCCCTGGAGAAGACAGATGGCATCGGCAGCAGAGCGGGTCACGTGGCAAGACATAGTGATATTCTGGGCCAAGGTTGTGGCGATGTGCCTGGTACTGGGCGTTGTCTCCTTCTACATCGGCCGCCGCTATCTCGGCACGATGTTCAGCGAAGCCGAGATTGAGCAAGGCGCTCCGGAAATCGTCGTGCAGGTGCAGGACAGTGCCGCCGAGGCGGAGGAGGCCGAGAAGCCTCCACCTGAGAAGGCCAAGGTCGAGATCGAGGAGCGCGAGGGCTCAGAGGCCGAGGCCGCCCGAGCCAATCGCGAATTCGTCGCCACCGAGCAGGGAGCCGACGCCGAGGAGGCCGCAGACACCTCGGCTCAAGGCGCAGCCCAGGAGGGCGAAACCGAGGGCACCTCGCAGTGGTCCGACTACACCTCCGAGCAGGCCGACAGCGAATCAGGCGCAGCTAGCGCCGAGGAAACCGCAACCACCCCGAGCGGCCGCTATGTTGTCATCGCCGGCTCGTTTCTCAACCCCGAGAATTCGCAAAGAATGCTGCAGGAGCTGAAGTCCAAGGGCTATCAGCCTTACCTAACCAAAGCCACCGTCGGCGATAAGACCTACCGGCGGGTCAACGTCGGGGCGTTTGCCAATCGCCAACAGGCCGACAAGCTGGCCGAAGAGCTGGCCGCAGCCGGCTATGAAGTCACCGTGGGGGTGCGATGAGCCCTGGGCCGCGCGCTAGGGCGCATAGTCCTGATCGTCTGCGACAGTCTCGGCATCGGCGCTTTGCCGGATGCCGACCGCTACGGTGATCAGGCCAGTCATACGCTGTGCCACGTCGTCTCCGAGAGCCGCTTGCAGTTGCCGACCCTGACCCGCCTCGGCCTCGGCGCTATCGAGGGCGTAAGTTGCCTCCCACGGGCGACGCCGCAGGCAGGCATCGGGCGGCTTAGGACCCTCTCAGCCGGAAAAGATACCCTCGTCGGCCACTGGGAGTTGATGGGGCACGTCATGCCGCAGCCGTTCCCCACCTACCCCGACGGCTTCCCTGCCGACCTGATTGGGCGGCTGAGTAGCGCCTGGGGCCGGGAGATCATCGGCAACCGGCCGGCCTCGGGTACCCAGATCATCGAAGAGCTGGGGCCCCGGCAACTCGCGACCGGCGCCCTGATCGTCTATACCTCGGCCGACAGCGTGCTACAGATAGCCGCCCACGAGCAGGTTGTCGGGGTCGCGGAGCTATACGAGTGTTGCCGGCAAGCGCGGCGGCTCTGCAGCGGAGAACACGCCGTGGCGCGCGTGATCGCCAGGCCCTTCACGGGACCGCCGGGAAGCTTTGTGCGCACCGAGCGGCGCCGTGATTTTCCTCTGCCGCCGCCGGAGCCGCTGGCCCTCGACCTGCTGGCGGCTGCGGGCATTCGCATCTGCGCGGTGGGCAAGATCGGCGAAATCTACAGTGGCCGTGGCTGCGCCGAGCAGATACATACCGCCGACAACGCCGCCGGAATGCGGGTAATTGAAAAGCTGTGGGCAGCCGGCGAGTGCGACCTGGTATTCGCCAATCTGGTGGACTTCGACACGCTCTACGGGCATCGTAACAATCTCGCAGGCTATGCCGACGCTCTGGCCGAATTTGATAGCTGGCTGGGCGGCTTTATCACCGAGCTAGCCGAAGATGAGGTCCTCATCATCACCGCTGACCACGGCTGCGACCCGGCTACGCCGAGCACCGACCACTCGCGGGAGTATGTGCCCTTGATTATGTACGGAAAGCGGATTCAGCCGGCCAATCTGGGCACCATCGCAGGCCTGAGATTGGTCGGAGATGCCGTCTGCAACCTACTGGGAGTGGACGCGGGTGAGCACAGCCGGGAAATCGGCGCACTACTTCGCGCTAACACCGCGGGAGGCAGCGGGCAATGATGGATGATCCGGGCGCTTGGGGACGATTAGTGGCAGTGGCGATACCCGCAGGCGCGCTGATCAGCCTGATGATCTACGTCAAGTCGCTGGCTGCCGGCCAGTCGGCCAGGCAGATAGGCGGCGTAATGGCGACCTTCTGGGCGGCCCTGCTGGGCACGGTGGGCGTAATGATGGCGTATCGCTATCTGGTCGGGGGCCCGCTGATCGAGGTGGATACTGTCCCACCGGCCGTTCGCACAGCCAATCTGGACGCTTGCAGGCTGGCGGCTCTGCTGGTATCGGTGATTATTGTTGTCGGCCTCTGGGCGCTGGTGGTCTGGCAGGTCAGGCGGATTCCGGCTCCTGAGCCGCCGGAAGCAGAACAGGAAGATGCTGATAATGCTGTTGACTAGTATCATACTGTGGGCGATACTGTTGCTGGCGGCGGCGTTTCTGTACTATGCCTGCCGGGTCGAGCCCAGGCGTCTGGCAACCGAGCAGGTGCGCGTCCATAGCGGCGGCCTGCCCGCGGAGCTGGAGGGTTTCAAGCTGGCCCATCTGTCCGACTTGCACCTGCGCAACAGCCGGCAGGTGATAGCCATCGGGCGGCAGGCGGTGGCCGAGATCATGGCCCAGCAACCCGACATGATCTTGCTCACCGGCGACCTGGGACACCGCTCGTGGTACGCCGACCTGGCTGCTGAGGTACTCGAACCGCTGGCCGCGGAGTACGGAGTATATGCGGTACTGGGCAACCATGACCTGGACCACTCGCCGGAGATGTCGGTATTCTGGGACACGCCCACACCCGTAGCCATCCCGGAGTGGGTCGCCGCGATGAACGCCATCGGTCTGGACGCGCTGGTCAACGAGCACCGCTGTGTAGAAGTAAGAAACCGGTTGGTGGTCATCGCAGGGATCGGCGACCCTTCCTGCGGCTACGATGATCTCGCTAAAGCCCTGGCGGAGGCGCCCGATGGGGATTTCAAGATTCTGCTGGCACACAGCCCTGATATCTTTGACGAACCGGGGGTGGAGTGGGCGGACATGATACTATGCGGCCACACCCACGGGGGCCAGGTGCAGCTTCCGTACCTCGGCGCACCGTGGGCCCCGGTGTGGCGTCACCGCCACCGCGCCGCGGGGCTGATGCGGGTGGGGGAACACACCCTCGGCTATGTCAGCCGAGGAGCCGGCGCAGGAGTCGTAGCCAGGTTCAACTGCCCGCCGGAAGTGACCATACTGACCCTCTCCGAGGGCTACGCCGACCACCTGAGGCTGGTGAAGTAGCTGCGTCCAGCAGACTCGAGCCCCAAGCAGTCACGCACTTAACCTCAATCTAAAGGAGGCGGCAGCGGCTTGGGCGTAATGGACAATATCAATAACCTGCTGGTCAGGCTTAGGCTGAGAAAGCCTAAGCCGCAACTGAGTCGCGAGCAGGCGATGGGAGCCCGGCCTGTGCGCAATCCCTCCCTGCCGTGGAAGGTCAACGATGAGGGGAATGTGGTGGTGACCCTGCCACGGCGCGGCGACCTGGCCGGCAAGGCCCTGGGATGGCTCTTCATGGTGCCCGAGCAGAAGCCGATCGAACTGGATGAGCTGGGCTCGGTGGTCTGGCACCACTGCGACGGCCAGTACACGGTCAGGGAAATCGTCGAGGTCTTGGCCGCCAAGTACAAGCTCAACCGCCAGGAGGTGGACCTGACCCTGACCGAATACCTGCGCATGCTCGGCAAGCGCGGTATGGTCGGCTTTATGATCGACAGGAAGATAGCGGAGGAGGCGGGAGTAGCGGGTCAGGAGATCATCGGCCTGGAAGAGGTGGCCACCACCGAGCAGCAGCTCGCCGCCGCCGAGCAGCAGGCGGCGGAGGCAGCGGCTGAGACCCGGCGGATACTCGCAGAGATGGAGCAATCCGCCGGCGAGCTCCAGCAAGATCAAGCCCCGGATGCTCCCGAACCCGCAGACGACCCCGAGGTGAACGGTGAGTCGCGATGCTGAGAAATATCCTGGTAGGCTATGACGATTCGCGCAGTGCCCGGGCCGCCCTCCAGCAGGCGCTGGATATCGCCGAGGCCGCCCAGGCCTGGGTTCATCTGGTCCATGCCGAGGAGACTGTCGGCAGCGATACCGAGCTTGCCCTGCTCGCCGAGCCGGGGCCGGTCGAGGCCACCCTGGCAGCCGCCGAAGCCGGCCTGGAAGCCGAACCCGATACCTCGCTGCAGACCGAAGCGCCGCTGGAGGCGGCAGTGGAAGCCTGCCGCAACGCCAAGGTGCCCTGTAGCTCGCGTCAGGTATTCGGCCGTGCCGGCGAGAAGCTGACCGAGATGGCGCGGCTCTACCAGTTGCTGGTGGTCGGCGAGAGCAGTGAGCCGAAACGCGGCCAGCGTCACCATCTCGGCGGCAATCTGCGGCATCTGCTCCGCCACTGTCCGGCCCCGCTGATGGTATGTCCACACAACTACCACGCGCTGGACACGGCGATGCTGATCTACCGCGACGATGCCGCCGGCGGCCGCTCGCTGAGCCTGGCCGGTGAGCTGTGCTCGACGCTCAACATCCCTCTGAAAATCGCCGTGGTGGAAATGGCCTCGGAGCACGAAGAGCGGGTGGCCGCTGAGCTGGAGAACGCGCTCAAGGCTTTTCACGTGGAGTCCGAGCTGCAGGTGCTGAACCGCACGGCGGTCGAGGCAGTGCCTCTGGCGACGGTGGAGTGGCCGGCCAGGTGCGTGATAATGCCCTATGCGCCTGCGCTGTGGCCCTGGGCACCCAGCGCGGTCAAAGTGGCGTTGGCGACACCGAACCTCATCAGATTCATTGTCCCCTGAAGCAGCCGCGTGCCTCAGCAGCCAAGACCATGAACTAGCCCGATGGTGCAGTCGCGATGATGGTGTAGATGATGATCGCGATCATTACGCACCCCACCAGCGCCTTCATCAGCCCGGCCCCCATCCGTCCCAGGAAAGCGCCCCAGCCTGCCTGCAGCGCCTCCTCACGGCTCTTGCCGCTGCGCTTCTCGTAGTAGTAGGCCGAGAAAAAGCCGCCGGCGAGGCCGCCGACCAGCGGAGGCAGCACGATTCCCACCAGAAAGCCGATTGGCCCGCCGGCAAGACCCAGCAGCGACAGAATCGGAGACAGCACTGCCCCGCCCACAATTGCGCCGATGATGGTCCCGACTAGGACCACGGCGCTGGTCTTATTGCTCCCGCCGCCGGCCTTGGCGCCCATCGCGGCGATCAGACTGTCGCTGCTTTCGGCGATGACGGCCATGACCCCCAGAATCAGCAGCACCCACCACGGCAGCCGTTCCCAGCCGCTGATCGCCGAATAGACGATGGCGTCAATCAGGATCAGGGTGGTGCCGGGCAGCCCCATAACCGCGGCAAGCACCCCGGCAAGCAGCACCAGAGCAAACACGATGTAGCCTAAGATGATCAAGATGGTCATCAGCATGTTGGGGCTATCCCGTATCTTCAAGTGTGCCGACTGCGGCGAGATAGACGACCGTCTCGGCGGTGCCATCAAGACCCAGCAGGTGGTTGACCTCGTCATCGAAGAAGGCGCCGATATTGACACTGCCCAAGCCCAGGGCTTGGGCGGCCAGTTGCAGATGGGCGCCGAGATGGCCGGCGTCGAGATAGATATAGCGGTAGGCGCGGTCGGCGTACTTGTGCGCGCAACGAGCCACCACCGCACCCCAGGCAAATACCACTCCGGCCCTGGTACAGAAGCGCTGATCGCAACAGGCCTGGGCGATCTCCAGGGAGAAATCGCCCTCCGCCAGCCGCGCGAGGCGGTTTTCCAGCACCTCGTAGTGGTAAATGCCGGCAGGGCAGTCGCTGACCTTGGAGACCAACAGATAGGTTTCGTTCGGGTAAAGCGCTCCGGCCGAAGCGGCGGTGCGCAAAGCGCGACCAAATTCCTCTGCGGTCACGCCGCCGACCGCCCAGAGTAGTTGCGCAAGCTGCTGGAGGCTGATCGGCTCATCAGCGAAGCGCCGCTGCGAGCGGCGGGCGGCGATGGTCTGCCATAGTCCCGGGCCGTCCTGCTGCGGCTCAGGCAGCTCGACATAGCCCAGCGGATTCTGGTACTGCTTGTAGGGCGGCACTTGGGCCCAACCCGGTGCGGCAACTACCCGCTGGCGATGGTATTTGGTGCTGTTTTGATACCTGGGGCCGATACCCGGGTCCGTGGACATGATCGCACCTCTTCAGAAACGGACGCTCACAAGCGGATTGATTCCTTCGCGGTGGTGGCCGCTTCACCTGCTGAGAGCCTCGGACTCTTTGGGGCTGAGCGGTAGTCAGTCAACTCTGAAAACCAAAGCGGGGCCCGCCGCAGTGGCAGGCCCCCGGTGTCGAGTTGGTCGCGGCAGTTAGTCACACTGGCTGTAGCCGCAGGCGTGGCAGGTGACACAGCCGCCTTCGTAGGTAAGGTTGCCGCCGCACTCAGGACAAGCGCCGAGGTGATTGACGGTGTTGTCCTCGAACTCGATTGACAGTTGCGTGCCGCTGTCGCTCATGGCGCGCTCCAGGCCCTTGGCAAAGGCGTCGGCGCACGAAAGTATCCTGCCGCCACCGCGTTCCCAGGCCGGCATGTGACAACTGATGCCCTTGAGCTGTTTGACGAGATGCTCGGGGGCGATGCCGGAGCGCAACGCCAGCGACATCAGCCGCGCCAGCGCCTCGGTCTGCGATGAGGCACAGCCGCCGGCCTTGCCCATATTGCCGAAGACCTCAAACGGCCCGCGGTCGTCGCTGTTGACGGTGATGTAGAGCTTGCCGCAGCCGGTGGGTAAAGCCCGGGTCACGCCGGTCACGGTCTCGGGCCGGGGTTGCGGCTCCAGTGCGATACCGACCTGCTGGTCCTGGTAAGTTTTGGCGGTGGTGAGCACTTGCTCATCGCGGCTGCCGTCGCGGTACATGGTGACGCCCTTGCAACCCAGCTCATAGGCCAGCCGATAGACATGCTCCACGTCTTCAACGGTAGCCTCATTGGCGAAGTTGACGGTCTTGGAGACGGCGTTGTCGGTATATTTCTGGAAGGCGGCCTGGATGCGAATATGCCACTCCGGGGCAACTTCATGGGCGGTCACAAAGAGCCGTTTGACGTCCGGCGGGACCCCTGCCACTTCTGCGACCGAGCCCTTGGCTACGACCTCCTGAATCATCTCCGGCGAATAGAAGCCGCGGTCCTTGGCGACCTCCTCGAACACCGGGTTGACCTCGGCCAACTGCGTGCCGTCCATCACATTGCGGTTGAAGGCCACGGCGAACAACGGCTCGATGCCGCTGGAGGCGCCGGCAATGATCGAGATCGTGCCGGTCGGGGCGACCGTCGTAATGGTGGCGTTACGCAGCTTGGGCCCACCGTCGTCGCTATTGTAGGTGCTTTGCTCCCAATTGGGAAAAGCGCCGCGCTCTTCGGCGAGTTGCTCGGAGGCCTTGCGCCCCTCGCTGAGGATAAATGACATGATCTGTTCGGCGGCACCGACGGCTTCCTCGGAGTTATACGGGATGCCCAGCTTGATCAAGGTGTCAGTGAAGCCCATGATCCCCAGGCCGATCTTGCGGTTGCCCTTGGTCATCTCCTCGATTTCCGGTATCGGGAAGCGGTTCATGTCAATGACATTATCGAGGAAGCGGACTGCGGCATGCACGATGTCGGCAAGCATGTCCCAGTCAATGCTGCCCTTGGTGAGCTCGCCCTTGACGACCTCGGAAAGGTTGATCGAGCCGAGATTACACGACTCGTAGGGCAACAGCGGCTGCTCGCCACAGGGATTGGTACTCTCGATGTCGCCGAGGTGCGGGGTCGGATTATCGGCATTAAGCCGGTCGAGGAAGATGATGCCGGGGTCGCCGCCCTCCCAAGCCAGTTGCACCATCCGGTCAAAGACCTCGCGGGCGTTGAGGCTGCCGGTGACCTCGTCGTTGCGCGGATTGATCAGCTCGTAGTCACGGCCCTGGTCAACCGCGACCATGAAGTCCTCGGTAACGGCCACGGAGATATTGAAGTTGGTGAGTTTCGACTTGTCCTGCTTGGCCTCGATGAAATCCATGATGTCAGGGTGGTCAACGCGCAGAATCGCCATGTTGGCGCCGCGTCGGGTACCGCCCTGCTTAATGGCCTCGGTGGCAGCGTCGAACACGTTCATGAACGAAACCGGCCCGCTGGAGACGCCCTTGGTCGAACTGACGATATCGTCCTTGGGCCGCAGGCGCGAGAAGGCAAAGCCGGTGCCGCCGCCGCTCTTGTGGATCAAGGCGGTGTTCTTCACCGCCTCAAAGATGCTCTCCATCGAGTCCTCGACCGGTAGCACAAAGCAGGCCGAAAGCTGCTGGAACTCGCGCCCGGCATTCATCAGGGTGGGGCTGTTAGGCAGGAAGTAGAGGTTGGCCATCAGGTCATAGAACTTGTCTTCCCACTGCCTGACGGCGGCCTCGTCGGCGCCATAGAGGGCTTCGGCCGAGGCGATATTCTCAGCCACTCTGGCAAACAAATCAGCCGGGCTCTCCGTAGCCCGGCCTTGGTCATCTTTCTTGAGGTATCTGCGCTCCAGCACGGCAATTGCGTTGTCGCTGAGGTTGACTTCAGTGCGACCAGCAACAGTCATTATTGCCCACTCCCAGAATGGCTCGCCCGGCCTGTGTCTGCTTCTGCGTGTAACTCACAAGAGCCGGCTTGCGCCAGCCCTCGAGTTATAGCTTATACAGGTTTTGCCCAGTCAACTTGCATGAGGCTACACTATAGGACTTCCGCAGGCTGGAGTCAAGAACCTTTTTTCGAGGCCCCCTCGCCCACCTCCTGCCGGCGCAATCGCTAGTTGCCTAGTCGCCCTCCTCGGCCGTTTCTGCGGCCTGTTTCACCACCTTCGCCACCGCGCTGACCACCGAACCCTCACCCGGAACGACTATCTTGACGCCCTGGGCCGAACGCCCCGTGCGCCTGATACTTGCCACCGGCACGCGAATCAGCACCCCTTCCGAGGTGATGCACATGATCTCGTCATCCTCATCAACCACCTGCACCCCCACCACCGGCCCGTTCCTCTTGGTCACCTTCAGCGTCATCACGCCCTGGGTGTAGCGGCCCTGGGTGCGATACTCCGCCAGCGGCGTGCGCTTGCCCAAACCCTTCTCGGAAGCCGTCAGCAAGTCGCGATCATCATCGGCGTCAACCACCACCGTGGCGACAAGCTCGTCACCTTTGACCAGCCTGATGCCCTTGACGCCGGCGGCGCTGCGACTCATCGGCCGCACATCCGCCTCCGAGAAGCGCAAGGCCTTGCCCAGCTTGGTGGCCAGGATAATGTCCTTAGTCCCATCGGTCCACATCACCCACCTGAGGCGGTCGCCTTTCTTGATATTGATGCCGATCAGGCCCTTGCTGTGCAAGTGGGTATCGTATTCTTCCAGCGCGGTCTTTTTCACCATGCCCTGCTGAGTGACCATGACCAGGAAGCCGCCCTGGTCGTAGCCGCTCACCGCGACCCACGCGGTGATGCTCTCATCCGCCTCGATCGGCACGATGTTGACGATCGGGGTGCCTCGGGCGGTGCGGCTGGCCAGCGGCACCTCGTAGGCTCTGGTGCGATAGACGCGCCCCTGGTCGGTGAAGAACAGCAGCAGGTGGTGGGTGGTGGCGACAAACAGGTCCTGGACGCTGTCTTCCTCCTTCTTCGACAGCGCCACGATGCCGCGGCCGCCCCGACGCTGCAGCCGGTAGGTGTCCAGCGGCATCCGCTTGATGTAGCCGTCCCGCGTGATGGTGACGGCCATATCCTCCTGGGCGATCAGGTCCGCCATCTCGATCTCATCGGCCTCCGAAGGCATCACCCGCGTGCGCCGCTCGTCACCGTGCTCGCGCTTGATGCGGCGCAGCTCGGAGATGATCACCTTGGCCTTTTCGGCTTCGCTGCCCAGGATCTTGCGGTAGCCGGCGATCTCTTCTTCGAGCTGGCCCTGCTCCTTGTCCAGGTCAATGCGGGAGAGCTTGGTCAACTGCCCCAACTGCATCGCCAGGATGCTCTCGGCCTGTTTCTCGCTGAAGTCGAACTCGCTCATCAGTTCTTTACGCGCTGCGGTGCGGTTGTCGCTGGCGCGGATCAGGGCAATGATTTCATCCAGGATGTCGAGCGCCTTGAGCAGGCCCTCGACGATGTGTAAGCGGGCTTCGGCCTTGTCGAGCAGGAACTGGGTCCGCCGGGTGATGACCACGATCCGGTGGTCGAGGAACTGCTGCATCAGCTCGCGGGTATTGCACAGCCGCGGCACCAGATTGCCGCCGTCGGGGACCAGTACCATGGTGTTGACATTGAAGGCACAGCGCATGTCGGTGCGTTTGTAGAGCTGGTTGAGCACCACGTTGGGGTTGGCCGTCTGCTTCAGCTCGATGACCACCCGCATGCCTTTGCGGTCGCTTTCATCGCGCAGGTCGGATATACCGTCAATCTTGCGGCTATCATGCAGCTTGGCGATCTGCTGCAGCAGCGCCGCCTTGCTGATCTGGTAGGGCAGCTCGGTGACCAGGATGGCGTTGCGGTTACGGTCGAGCGGCTCGATCACGGCCTTCGCCTGCATGATCACGCGGCCATGACCGGTCTCGTAGTAGTCCGCTATGCCCTTCTGGCCGAGGACGTAACCGGCTGAGGGGAAATCCGGCCCCGGCATGATATTCATCAGCTTCTTGGTGGACAAGTCCGGGTCATTGAGCACAGCGATCAGGGCGTCACATAGCTCGGTCACGTTATGCGGCGGGATCTCGGTGGCATAGGCTACGGCGATGCCGGAGGCGCCATTGGCGAGCAGATTCGGGAACATTGACGGCAGTACGGTGGCTTCCTCGATGCGCTCGTCGAAGTTGGGCTGCCAGTCCACGGTGTCCTTATCCAGGTCCTCGAGCATCGCCATGGCCACCGGCGACAGCCGCGCCTCGGTGTAACGGGGAGCGCCGGCCGGGTCGCCGTCCACCGAGCCGAAATTGCCCTGCGGGTCCACCTGGGGGTAGCGGGCGCTGAAATCCTGCCCCATCCGCACCAGCGTATCATAGATGGACTGGTCCCCGTGGGGGTGATACGTCTTCATGGTCTCGCCGACGATGCTGGCACACTTGACGTGAGCGCGGTCGGGATAGAGCCGCTCGTCATTCATCGCCTGCAGGATGCGCCGCTGCGAGGGCTTCAGCCCATCGCGCACGTCGGGGAGGGCGCGGGCCGTGATCACGCTCAGGGCAAAGCGGCCATACGAATCGCGCATCTCGTCCTGCAGCGCTATCTGTTCAACTTGTCCGAGTGAGCTGCTGTCAACTTTCTCAGGCATCAAATCGCTCCTAGGCTGGTGCTACGAATCGGGCAGTCCAATCGGCTGCGGCAGTTGCCGGAAAGAGCACATGAGGAAGGGCCGCTACCAACGGGCTCCCGCAGATGCAGTTCCAGGCTTGGGTTGCACGCTAATCGGCCGCGCGCCTCAAGCCCACAGGTCGAGAGCGTGGGCGACCTTGGCGTGCTCGACCAGGAAGTCGCGGCGCCGTGGCACATCATCGCCCAGCAGCGTGCTGATGATCTTGTCGGCTTCCTCGGCGTGCTCCACGGTCACCTGCCGCAGCACCCGCTTCTCGGGGTCCATAGTGGTCTCGGCCAGGTCGTTGGCATCCATCTCCGACAGGCCCTTGAAACGGTTGACGGTCATGTCACGGTTGCCGAGACTCTGCTGCAACTCGTCCAGTTCCTCTTCGTCAAGCGCATAGTAAGTCTCGCCTTTGGCCTTGATGCGGAACAGCGGCGGCTGGGCGACATAGACATAGCCCTTGTGCAGCAGCGGCTCCATGTAGCGGAAGAAGAACGTGAGCAACAAGGCGCTGATGTGCGAGCCGTCAATATCGGCGTCGGCCATGATGATGATACGGTGATAGCGCAGCTTGTCGAGGTCGAACTTGCTGCTGGCTTCCTCGTCACCGTTCTCACCGTTCTCACCGTTGGGGGCGATGCCGGCGCCCAGCGCGGTAATCAGCGACATGATCTCCTCATTATCCAGGACCTTATCCAGGCGCGACTTCTCGACATTGATGGTAACGCCGCGCAGCGGCAGAATGGCCTGGTACCTGCTGTCGCGGGCCTGTTTGGCGTTGCCGCCGGCGGAGTTACCCTCAACGATGAACAGCTCGGATTCGGCGGGGTCGCGGCTGGCACAATCGGCCAGCTTGCCCGGCATACCGGCAGTGGACAGCGCGGTCTTGCGGGTCGCCTCGGCGGCCCGGCGGGCGGCGTCCTGAGCCCGGGCTGCCGTGACCGCGTTATTGACAATGCGCTTGGCAATCCGCGGCGTCTCCTCCAGGAAGTCCCTCAGCCCCTCGCCGACGATCGAGTTCACCAGCCCCTCGATCTCCGAATTGCCCAGCTTGGTCTTGGTCTGGCCCTCGAACTGGGGGTGGAGCAGCTTGACATTGATGACGGCGGTCATGCCCTCGCGGACCTCATTGCCGGTAAAGTTGCGTTCCTTGTCCTTGCGCAAACCCTGCTCGAAGGCGTAGGCGTTGATGGTGCGGGTGACTGCGGTCTTGAAGCCGGACAGATGGGTGCCGGCCTCAATGGTGTGGATCGAGTTGACGTAGCTGACGATGTTCTCATAGATGCCCTGGGTGTACAGAATCGCGATCTCGAGATCAACATCGTCGCGGGTGCGCTGGAAGTAGATGGGCTTGTGGAGCGGGTCCTTGCCCTCGGCCAGGGCCTGGACATAGGCCTTGATCCCGCCCTTTTCCTGCCATTTCTCCTCGCGCCGCATGCCCGGGCGCTCGTCGGTGAGTGTAATCGTCACACCGGCGGCCAGATAGGCCAGCTCGCGCAGCCGCGCGGCGATGATATCATAGTCAAACTCGGTGCTGTCGAAGATCTCGGCGTCGGGCAGAAAGCGGGTGTAGGTGCCGCTTTTCTTGGACTTACCGGTCTGTTTGACCTTGGCCCGAGGCACCCCCCGGTCGTAGATCTGGTAGTACTTGCCCCCATCCCGGCATACCTCCACCTCCAGCCACTCCGAAAGCGCGTTGGTACACGATACGCCGACGCCGTGGAGCCCGCCGGAGACCTTATAGCCGCCGCCCTCGAACTTGCCGCCCGCGTGCAGCGTAGTCATTACGACTTCCAGAGCCGAACGCTTCTCAGTGGGGTGTCTGTCAACGGGGATGCCGCGACCGTTGTCGGCTACCGAAACCGAGCCATCGGCCATGATGACTACGTCAATCTTGTCGCATTCCTCGGCGAAGGCTTCGTCAATGCTGTTGTCCACCACCTCAAAGAGGATATGGTGCAAGCCGACCTTGCCGGTGGAGCCGATATACATCGCCGGCCGTTGCCTCACGCCTTCGAGCTTCTTGAGTACTCTGATCTGTGCTGCGGCGTAGGGGTTCGTCTTCTTCGCCATGTGGCACTGCTCCTTACTGGTGAATACCAACTCTATGCCGTGGCTCTACCTCCATATTGAGATATGGTCGGGCAGACAGGGACTGTCCAGCAGTCCGCCGGGTAGCGGACAACAAAAGCCGGTATTTCATGTATTGTAGCTACTCAGGCTGGTTCGCCCGGTTGAGTTGCGCGATGGCACCCCGTGTCATCAGTGGGCTAGTTTTAGGTCATAGCTGGCCCCGTGCTCGCAGGTAATCTCCAGGACCGTTTCCTCATCACCTGCCGACACGATTCGCACCTTATCAGCCACACTCTCCAAATCCCAGGCACAGACCCTGCCTGTCGCCTCCACTAGACGCCAGGAGCCGCGTAGGGTGATCTGCAGCGGCCGCGGCTGATTCCCCCCGTCTTCCAGGTTCAGATCGGGGTCGGCCACACTCACAGCCAACTGCCCGTCCGGCAACGCTTCCGCCATAGTCAAGCACGGCTGATCAACCGCTTTGACCGGCAGCGTTTCAGTCCCGACTGCGTGCGGGCTGACCTCCTGCGGCACGAAAAACACGCAGCTCCAGCGGCCCGCTCCCTTGTGCCAGACGATGTGGGCGGCCTGGTCGCGCTGCATCACGCGGTAGGGCGGGTCGGCGGCAAACTGCTGCATCGCTTCCGGCGTCGCCCGCACCACCAGCATGTATTCATAGTTTGCCGCGCTGGGAGCGTTGCCGTGATCAATCCAGGCCGCCAAGAAATCCCCTTCGGTTTCCCCCACATCGAACATATCTCGGCTGGTTTGGCGCTTGCGGGCCACTGTCAGCCTCTGCCCCGCAGGCACGTAGTAGCCGCTGTCCTGAATATCAAGGAACCAGTGGGGCTTGGCCGCATCAAGCACTCGCTCTTCGGGAAAGGCCGTGAAGTCCGCCCCATCCAGCGGCGTCGGGACAAACTCATCTTCCTCGTTCTTGGGCAGAGACTTCTGGCACAGAGTTGTCTGAGTCGGATACTCGGCCTCGTCGCAAGAGATGTCGGAGCCCAGACAGAGAATCTGGTCGTCGTTGAAGAACCAGCTCTTTCTGCCGGTGAGGGTCTTCTTGTCCGGCATCGGCTGATTCAGAATCATGCCGTAAGTGCCCTGGCGACCTTGGTAAGACAGCCCGCCGACGAAAGTCTCGACCGAACGCACCGAGGTCCAGCCCTTGTCTATGGTCCTCAGCGGCAGTTGCGGGGAGGTGATGCCCTCGTAGCGTCGCCAGTCCCAACCGGGTGCCGAACGCCCACTTGCCTCCGCGCTAACCGGGTCTCCACCGGCCAGGATCTCCAGATACCCCAGCCCCTGGAACAGGCCGAAGCAGTTACGTTGGGCCTGGCGCTCGCTGCCCCACACATACTTGTTCTGGCCCTTGAGGCTGGCCAGCCAGTTGTCGCGGCGGTGCAGAAGCAGAGCCGCGTATGGCATCACGAAAGTCCCGTTGGGGTCCGGCTCCGGCTCGATCCCGAGAGTGCCATATGGCTCATTATCGGCAGCCTCCGGCACGAAACGCAGATACGCCGCGGCTACTTCCGCATCAATCTCCTGCGCACCGTCGGGCGTTCCACAGCGCGCCAGCACGTCCAGGTCCTGCATCCCTGAGGGACGGATAGTACCGTAACCGGATGCGAAGGGACTGCGCCCCTTCAGGGCCAGGGGCAAGTCGAAGCGATTGGCGTAGAGCCGCTGGGCGAGCATGGCCCGGCGCAGCCGCTCGTGGGCTTCCGCGCTCATTTGCCAGGGCGTGTCCTTCAGCTCTTGGAACAGGGGCGGCAGGTGCGCGAAGGCGCCCCGCGCATAGGAGTGATAGTGGCCGCCGTGATGGTACGCACAACCGTCAATCTTGAAAGCGCTGCTGGGTTGCAGCATTGACCGCTCCAGCATCGCCTTGAAGGCCCGCAGCCAGCGGACTTGCTCGGCGGGCTCAACCTGCAACAGGCCCTGGCGCAGCAGGCGCGGGACGGTAAGGTTGTAGAAGTCCATGTTGGAGGGCGCAGCACCCTCGGCGAAGATCGAGCCGCCGCCGTAAGTGTAGAGCAAGAAGTCCGTGTGGGGCTGCAATCGTCCCGCTTCCGCCAGTACGTCCCGCATCAGGAAGATGGCGTCGGCCCACGCGCCTCCGACCCACCAGTGCCAGCGAAAGCCGGAGGCCGCCTGCAGCGCCTGGTCATAGAGATGGTCGGAAACCAGCAGGAAGGCCTCAGCCAATCGCCGGCGTTGCTCCGCATCATTGCTGGCGCGATAGGCGGTGGCGACGCGATTGGCAAGGTAGGCGGTGGCCGCAGGCGTCTGCATGTCAAGCCAGCCGGGACCGTGCTCATCCGAGAAATAGTGAATATCGCTGCGGCCGAATTCGCCGGGCGCCGACAGATACTGATAGTGGGCGTCAATGCCGGGGCCACCATGCACACCATGCTCATCCCGCACAATCCCCAGCGCCTCAACCTTGTCACAAAGCTCCTGCACCTGGGCTTCCTCAATGCCGGGGCCCTCATCAGGACCCAGCAGCTTGCGGATGCCGGCCAGTTCGGCCTCGGTCACGCGCTCGGGCTTGGGGAAGCGCTGCTCATCCGGCACGAAGCGCTGCCACTGGGCCACCTTCTCGGGGATGACAACGCCGCTGCCATAGGTGAGCGTATTGTACTTGATGTAGTCTAAAAACACGGTGCCTTTCGCCACTTGGCTGGGCGCGAGGATGCGGATATTGTCCACCTGCGAGGTCGGCTTGCCGGTAGGGAAATCGCTATAGGCGGGACGCCCCTGGCGCCAGCCGGTGAACTCCAAGGGGAAGCGGAAGGAGCCGGTGACTGCCTCGCCTTCGCGGAACTCAAAGACCAGCGCATCGGCAATCGGCTTTTCCATATACACCCATACACCGAAGCAGGCCCGGCAACGGTAGCCGCCCGTGCGGTTCACATCTCCGATACCGTGGCGGATGACCAGTTCCTCGTCCTGGGACCAATCCCAACGCAGCGAGTTGTCGCCCTGCTTGCTGTGCCACGGACCGACGCCCAGACTCTCGGGTCGCGTGGCGGTGAAGTAATCCGGAATCCCGTCCTCGAACGACTCGTAGTAGTCCCCCTGCTGGGCCGAGGCCACGGTGCAGGCGGCTAAAACCAAGGTGAGGGCCGCGAGGAGGGCGCTGATGTTACTCATCCTGCTTATCTACCTGCTCTCGATGGGGTGACGGCTTCTGCCGCGCCCGCCTTTGCTGGACGCGCTGGGATCTTCGCCGGGTGAGTAGGTACTCACGATTGGACGATCCATGGGCCTAGCGGAGCACGTTCGGGAAGGTCAGATTCTGTCCCTGGTTGTGGGTAATTTCAGGGGAAAAAGGCCTGGTTTTTTGATGTTTGCATTCTAGCCGATTTGGCCGCAAAAGTCAAGCGATTCGCGGCTTATTAAGCCGGTTATTTTGAGCAAATTATGTATAGGTTTCGGCCTATATACCTATACATAGCGCCTGCCGCTGAACCTCGGCTCACAGCATCGCGCCGCAGGTCCCAAAATGGCCTGTCTTACCATCCGAAAAGCAGCTTTTTTAGACATCTAAATCGCGCTGCCCAATCTGCCACAAAACTGTAAGAAGGTCTGCCGCCCCATCACGGAGAATGGGCAACCGACATGGATAGATCGGGCCGGACTAAGAGCGCCCTGCGGTGACTTAGTCGCCCCCCTGAAAGGAAGTGCAGTCATGGTTGCTGCGGACCAGACCGTTCGCGTGGGAATGATCGGCTGTGGAGGCAATGCCCGTAGGCACGCCAAGCGCCTGCTGACGCTGGATGGCGTGGAAATCGTCGGCCTGTGCGATCCGACGGATGAGGCGCTTGCCGCGATCCGGGAGGTGGATGAGCGATTATCAGACGTCCCGGCGTTTGCTGACTACTCCGAGATGCTGCGAAAGCTGCCGATGGATGCGGTGGAGATCTCCACCCCTCACACTCTGCATTACGAGCAGATCATCGCCGCTCTCGACGCCGGCTTACACGTCCTGACCGAGAAGCCGATGGTCTGCAGCGTCGAGCACGCTGAAGCGGTGGTGGCCAAGGTCGAAGCCACCGGCCTGGTCATGGGAGTTTCCTATCAGCGTCACGGAATGGCCCCGTACCGCTACTGCCGCGAGGCCATCGGCTCCGGCGCAGTGGGCAACTGCCATTTCATCAGTTGCTGGCAGTCGCAGAACTGGTATGGCAGCCAGGTGCCGCGAAAAACGTGGCGCTCACAGATGCAGTGGGCCGGCGGCGGGCAACTCAATGACTCGGGCAGCCACCTGCTTGACATCGTGCTGTGGATGACGGCTCTGAAGCCGGTTGAGGTCTTCGCCTACCAGGACAACCTCGACGCCGAGGTGGACATCCTCTCGGCGATAGCGGTCAAGTTCGACAACGGCGCGCTGTGCAACTTCTCGGTGGTCGGCCATGCGGTGAATTTCCACGAGGAGATCGCGCTATTCTGCGAAGATGCCACCCTGGCGATTATGGGCCAGGAGGTCTGGCGCTGGGAGGACGAGACCAACCAGGTCGTCAGCGGCGCGGCGTTGGGACCCACCTGCGACCCCGACAGCAACTTCATAGAGGCCTTGCGGGGCCGGCAGCAGGTCCAGGCTACTCCCGAGGACGGCCTGGCAGTGATTCGCCTGACCGAAGCGGTCTGGGAATCCGGCCGCACCGGCCGGGCGACGGCGGTCAAGTACTGATGGAGTTGCGGTGACCGCGCGCGTACCCGGGCAAACTGAGGGCCTGGGGCTATCGCCCCGACGGCTGGTCTGCCTACGGCAACCATAGCCGGTTTGGCGGCCCCTAGGCCTCCTTGACACCTTGGGTGGGCTGGGTTACTATATAGTGTTACTCCAGCCGTTTTTTGCGAGCCCGCCGTTCAGAGCCTGTTAAGTCGTTGACGGGAGGCATATTGAGAATGGCAGTTGAGCTGGGGGCCCTAGTCGAGGGCACAGTCGAGAAACTGCTCAACTACGGTGTGATAGTGACCTTGCCCGAAGGCGAGTCCGGGCTGATTCACATCTCCGAGATAGCTGACGAGTACGTGCGCGATGTCTCGGATTACTTCCGCGAGGGGGACCGGGTTAAGGTCAAGGTACTGGCCTCTAAAGCCGAGGGCCGCTACGAGTTGTCGGCCAAGCAAGCCGAGCCGCGCACGCCTCTGGGGCCGGCCAACATTGCCTCAGACCGCGGCACTTCCAGACACCACGACAGCGGCGCGGAATCCTTTGAGGACAAGTTGTCCGACTTCATGAAACGTAGCTCCCAGCGCCTCAACGAGTTGCGACGCAGTCGCGACAACCGCCGCAGGAAGGGCCGCTGAAGACACCGCAGCAACTCGGCCGTCTGCCGGACCGGCGGAGCCGCAGGCCCCTGCGATGGAGAGGTGCGGTCAGCCGGCCTGTGGTAAGAAGATGATACTTGTGCCCCGGGCTCATTCTGTTTACCCTCTGATTAGCTGCACGGGCCGTGAGGAGGCATCGTGGGATGGCCGGTGACGTTATGCCCGACGATCCGCAACAGCTTCGCAAGGAGCTCGAGCGTTACAAGCTGGTAGTTACAGAGCTGCAGGGCAAGATCTCCGCTCTCGAAGACGAGCTCAGCACCGCCGCTACTATGGCCGAAGTCCCCTCTGTGGTCGTCACCCAGCCCGAACTCCGCCAGACCCTCTCCCGACTAATCAGCAAAATCGCCATGATCCTGCAAGCCGAAAAAGTCCTGATTATGCTCTATCAGGCCGAAGCCGGCGAGCTGACGGTCCTGCAGCCGGCCCTCGGCGTTACCGATGAGCAGGCCGCCGAACTCCGCCTCACTGCCGACCGCGGCGTCTCCGGCATGGTATTCCGTAGCGGCGAATCAATCCTCTACAATGACGCCATCGGCGACGAGCGCACCGACAAGGACAAAGTCTCGCTGCTGCGCATGCGCAACGGCGTTTGTGTCCCCCTGAGTATCCAGCAACGCGACGAGGAAGAGCGCATCACCGGCAGCAAGACCATCGGCGTGCTCCATGTCCTCAACAAGCGCTTCGAGCAGGAGTTCAACACCGACGACCTGCGCCTGACGGAGATGCTCGGCGATCAGGCGGCTGCCGTCATCTCCAACGCCCAGCTCTACATCGAACTCACCGAGAAGAAGCGGCAACTCGAAGGCGCCTTTGAGAGCATCAACGCCGGCGTCATCGTCGTCGGCAACAACGGCGACGTCCGGCTGATGAACCCGGCGGCGCGGCGCATGTTCAGTGTTGATGAGCAGGACCCCGTCGGTAGCCAGCTCTCCGAGGTGGTGCACTCCGCCGAGGTCATGGAGCTTTTCGGCAATGCCGTTGAGTCCGGCGAAGAGACCAGCACCGAGCTAACCGGCCCCGGCGACGGGCGTATCTACCAGACCCAGCTCACCCTCATGCAGGCCGACGACGACGAGCCGCCGGCGGTGGTAGCCATCTTCAACGACATTACCGAAATCCGCCAGATCGAGCGCATGAAAACGACCTTTGTCTCCACGGTCTCGCACGAATTGCGCACCCCGCTGACCTCGATCAAGGGCTTCATCACCACCCTGATGGACGACACCGAGGACATGTACGACTGCGAGACGCGCCACGAGTTCTATGACATCATCAACTCCGAGTGCGATCGCCTCACTCGCCTGATTACCGATCTGCTCAACGTCTCCCGCATCGAGGCCGGGCGCGGAATCGAGCTGCAGCTCAGCGAGGTTGACCTCAACCAGCTTACCGACCAAGTCGTGGAAAGCCAGTTAGCTTACACCTCTGACCACAATATCGTCAATCAACTCCCCCCGGACATGCCCACTATCATCGCCGACGCTGATAAGGTCGTCCAGATCCTCGAAAACATCATCGGTAACGCCGTCCGCTATTCACCCGAGGGCGGCGATGTCACAGTCACCGGCGAGGACGAGGGCGACACCATCAAGATCAGCATCAGCGACCAGGGTATGGGGATTCCCGAAGCGCACCGCGACAAAATCTTCCAGCGCTTTCACGTCGTGGACGACGAGGACGGCCGCGGCGCGGTCAAAGGCACCGGCATCGGGCTTTACCTGGTGCAGCACCTGGCGCGCGCCCACGGTCAGAAGGGATCGGTGTGGCTCGAGCATTCCGAGGTGAGCAAGGGCTCTACCTTCAGTTTCCGCCTACCCAAGGACCCGCGGGCGGACCAGGGCCTGGACTGAACGATGCTGCAGCCCACCCCCGAGGCGGGGGTGCCGTCCAATTCGCCGCAACACGCACCCATATCACAATGGCCTCTCGGTGGCGCAGACACTCTTGTCTGCGGTATCGCACCCATATCACAATGGCCTCTCGGTGGCGCAGACACTCTTGTCTGCGGTATCCTGGCTTGGGCAGACAAGAGTGTCTGCCCCACCAAGACCCAGGTCCCCCTGCCCATTGGTGTCGGGGGCCGTTTTTTTTCACTGATGCGCGCTACTCCGGTGCCTAGACCGACAACCACGGCAGCCGCCCACCGTTGCGGAGGAGAAAGCCAATGAAGGTGGCGATAGGTTTCGACCACGGCGGTGTCGCCTTGCGCGATACGGTGATAGAGGTTCTCACCGGCCTCGGTCATGAAATCACCGATTTCGGCACAGCCACCAGCGACGCGGTGGACTACCCTGACTATGCCGCGCAGGTCGCCGAGGCGGTCGCCTCCGGCCAGTGCCAACGCGGCGTCCTGGCCTGCGGCACCGGCATCGGCATGACAATCAGCGCTAACAAGGTCCCGGGCTGCTACGCCGCCTTGCTCAGTGACTGCTTCAGCGCCCGCATGGCGGCAGAGCACAATGCGGCGAATGTCGTATGTCTGGGCGGCCGAGTTACCGGGCCCGAACTTGCCAAGGCGATCCTGAAGGCCTATTTCGCGGCCGAACCCGACACCGCCGACCGTCACCAGCGACGCCGCGACAAGGTTTGCCGGCTGGAGCAGAGCAAGCGCCACTAGAACGGCCCGATACACCCGGCCGCTGCAGAAGAGGAGTCGCCCCATGTCGGAAGATCAGCCGGCAACACCGGTCCGCGATGAGCGCCCGGCCTGGGATGACTATTTCATGGAGATAACCCATGTCGTCGCCAAGCGCTCCACGTGCCTGCGCCGGCACGTCGGGGCGGTCTTGGTCAGCGACCGGCGCATCCTCGCCACCGGCTACAACGGCGCACCAAAGGGGCTGGCCCATTGCGCCGACCTCGGCGGTTGCTATCGCGAGCAGCTCGGAGTGCCGCCGGGGGAACGCCAGGAGATCTGCCGGGCGGTTCACGCCGAGCAGAACGCTATCATCCAGGCGGCCGTCCACGGTGTCAAGCTGGACAATGTCACCTGTTATGTCACAACTCAACCCTGCGTCACCTGCGCTAAAATGCTCATCAATGCCAATGTCGTGCGGATCGTCTATGAAGGCGATTACCCCGACCAGATGGCCCTGGACATGCTCCAGGAAGCCGGGATTGAGCTAGTACGATACCAGCCGCCCCAGAAGCGAGATAGCCGATAGTGCAGCCTCTCTACCCGCTGAGCCTAGCCCTAGTCATGTCCCTGGCCCTGACGCCGCTGATGATTCGGCTGGCCCCCAGCCTCGGCGCGGTGGACAAGCCTGACCCCAGGCGCGTGCATACCGCTCCGATTCCCACCGCCGGTGGCATCGCCATGTTCGTGGCCTTCTGGGTCCCGATGCTGCTGCTCAACCGGCCGCTGGCCGGACCGCTGGTCGGTATGCTGGTCGGCTCGGCGATACTCTTGGCAATCTGTCTGGTTGACGACATCGTCGGCCTGCCACCCTTGCCCCGCCTCGGCGGGCAGGTGCTGGTCGGAGTTCTGGCCTACTTGTGGGGTGTACAGTGGAGTGGCTTCACCAATCCGCTCTCACTCTTCGGGGAGTATCACTATATCTCCCTCGGCTGGCTTTCCGGGCCGCTGACGGTACTGTGGATCGTCCTGGTCATCAACGCCCTCAACTGGCTCGACGGGCTGGACGGCTTGGCCGCCGGTGTCAGCGCGATGGCGGCCCTGACCCTGACGGCGATGGCTTGGGACAGTGCCCTGGGCACCGTCGCCATACCGGCGCTGATGCTGGCGGCGGTGTGTCTGGGCTTTCTGCCATACAATTTCGCGCCGGCGCGCATCTTCATGGGTGATACCGGCGCGATGTTTCTCGGATACATGCTGGCCTCACTGTCGGTCGCGGGCGCTTTCAAGTCGCCGACCGCCGTGGCCGTGTTCGTTCCCCTGCTGGTGCTGGGGGTGCCCATATTTGATTCGCTCAACACGATCTGGAAACGCCTGCGTCAGGGCAAGGCGATCTATGCGGCGGACAAGCAGCATCTGCACCATCGGCTCCTGGACCGCGGCCTCAGCCCGCGACAGGCGGTGCTGGTAATCTACGGACTGACTGCAATCCTGTGCCTGGTGGCCATCACCCTATGGACAAGACTGTGAAACCGCGTATCTGCCTGGTCTATGGTACCAGGCCCGAGGCGATCAAGCTGGCGCCCGTCTATCGGGAGTTGCAGGCGCGCGGCGACAGCTTCGCTACCAGCGTCGTGGTTACGGCCCAGCACCGCGAGCTGCTCGACCAGATGCTGGAGGTCTTCGGCATCGAGCCCGATGTGGACCTCAACATCATGGAGCAGGGCCAGAGCCTCGGCCGGATAACCTGCCGCGCGCTTGAAGCCTTGCAGGAGACCCTCCACAAGCTGGCGCCCAACATGGTGCTGGTGCAGGGCGACACCACCACCGTTTTCGCCGGCGCGCTGGCGGCCTATTACGAGAAGCTAGCCGTCGGCCACGTTGAGGCCGGCCTGCGCAGTGGCAACAAGTTCTCGCCGTACCCCGAGGAGATCAACCGCTGCATGACCGACGTGCTCTCCGACCTGCACTTCCCGCCTACCCAGCGGTCCAAGGACGCCCTGCTGGCTGAGAACGTGTCTGCAGATACCATCTTCGTCACCGGCAACACCGTCATTGACGCCTTGCAGATGCTGGCTGATGATTCCAAGCAGGTGCCCGAAGCCACCGCTCGGCTGCTTGAGCAGGTCGAGGGACGGCTGGTGCTGGTGACGGTGCATCGGCGCGAGAACCAGGGCGTGGCCTTCACCAAGATCTGCGCCGCCCTGCAACAGCTAGCGCGCGGGCTTGAGGGTGTGACGATTGTTTGGCCGCTGCATCCCAGCCCGGCGGTAACCCAGGCGGCTCACGAGCTGTTGGATGGCAAGCAGCACATCGTGCTGTGCGAGCCCCTGGATTACTTTGAGTTCGTGCCCCTGATGAGCCGGGCCGATCTGATTATCACCGACTCCGGCGGCATCCAGGAGGAGGCCTCAGCGTTGGGTGTTCCGGTGCTGGTCACCCGCGAAACCACCGAGCGCCCCGAAGGCATCGAGGCCGGCGTGGCCCGGCTGGTAGGCGTGGACACCGACCGCATCGTGGCCGATGCCACGGAGCTTTTCACCAATCCGTCGGCCTATGCGCAGATGAGCCGGGGGGGCTGCCCCTACGGTGACGGCAAGGCGGCCGCTCGCATCTGCGACGCTTTGGAGTATCATTTCGGCATCTCCCAGCAGCGGCCGGACGATTTCGCATGGACGGCGGAATAGAAGCTGTTTCAAAACCCCGAATGGGGGACTGTCCCTTTAGGGACTGCCCCCTGGGTACCAGAAGCAGCGTCTTACCAGCTCGCAAGTCCTGAAAAACTAGGTTTTGAGACCGCTTCTAGTGCCTGGCGGGTCCCGTCTGCATCATTTGACATTGGCCTCATCCATCCGGTAGCTCGGGCTTCACAATGAGCTCGCGTGGGGCGGGCTTTCCAGCCCGACAGCCGTTGTCGTTCTCCCCTCTCCCTGTGGGAGAGGGGCCGGGGGTGAGGGCTATCGTTGTCGTTCTCCCCCTCCCGTTTCGGGAGGGGGCCGGGGGGGTAGGCGCCGTTATCGCGCGCATCGGGTAGCCGCACCGAAGGCGTGGGTGGGCCCGCTGTTTTCGCCGTTGCCGTTGTTTAGGCCCTGCGGGGAGGGGCCGCATACGAGGCCTGAGCTTGTCGCAGGCCGAGAATCCGGCCCAACCGTTGCCGTTCTCCCCTCTCCCCTTGGGACAGGGCTAGGCTGACGGCTGTCGTTGTCGTTCTCCTTTCTCCCTGTGGGAGAGGGGCCGGGGGGGAGGGCACCCTAATACCGTAGCTCGGGCTTTCTAGCCCGAGTCACCATTATCCGCACCCGAACAACCCGTACGCTTGAGGGCCGCACATGGGCTTTCTGCAGGCGATAATCCTAGCCATAGTCCAGGGAGCTACCGAGTTTTTGCCGGTTTCCAGCTCCGGTCATCTGCGCTTGATGGCGGCGCTGTTGGGCTGGGACGAGCTGCCCCCGGAGTATTTCGACTATGTGATCGTCCTGCATTTCGCCACCCTAGTGGCGGTGGTTGCTTATTACCGCTGGGACCTGGTGGCAATAGCCCGAGGCATCTTTTTCCCGGCTTCGGAGAAGGAAGCGGCCTCACTTCCGGGGAATACTAGCCCTCGTTACCTGGCGCTGCTGATCATTATCAGCGCCCTTCCGGCGGGGGTTGTCGGCTTCCGGTGGAAGGACAGCATCAAGGCGCTGTTCGATGAGGCCGGAGTGGCTCCCGTTGGCGTGGCGCTCTTGATTACTGCGGCGGCCCTGTTCATCGCGGACCGCATGAAGGGTAAGCTGGCTCCCGACCGCCTGGCCTGGTATGATGCCCTGCTCATCGGGGTGGCGCAGGCGGTGGCGATTATGCCCGGAATATCGCGCTCCGGCGCGACCATAGCCGCCGGCTTGTGGCGCGGCCTGAGCCAGCAGTGGGCGCCCCGGTTCGCGTTCCTGATGTCCATCCCGCCGATTGCCGGGGCTTTCGGCATGGCTCTGGCAGACTTGCGCGGCGGCGACTGGGCGGCGCAGTGGCCGTGCTATCTTTGTGGCTTTGTGGTCTCAGCCGTGGTCGGCTATGGCTCGATATATGCTGTCATCCGGACGGTGCAGCAGGGGCGGCTGTTCGTGCGCTTCGGCATCTACTGTCTGGTACTGGGCAGTGCGAGTCTGGTAGCCGGCTGGATCGGCTGGGTCTAGAATAGCTCCAAGCCTTAAGCTGTTACACCTCCAGGCACACACAATAACGTGTGCCCGGGCGATTAGTACAGGAGGAGATTTTCGTGAAAGAAGTTCTGACAGCATTTGACCGCAACGCTTTGTGGGGTGTGCTGGTCTGCGCGGGCATTGGCATCGCCTATGCCCTGTACTTGCGCAAGCAGGTACTGGCAGCCGACCAGGGCACGGAGAAGATGCAGGAGATCGCCGGCCAGGTCCAGGAGGGCGCCTATGCCTATCTCGGCCGCCAGTTCCGGACCGTCGCCATGCTCGTCGTGGTGCTGTTTGTGGCGCTGGTTCTGAGCGGCATCTCGGCGGGCTGGGACATTGCCATCGGCCGCGGCCTGGCCTTCATCCTGGGCTGCTTCTGCTCGGCCTTCGCCGGCTATATGGGCATGACCCTGGCCGTGCGGGCCAACGTCCGCTGTGCCCAGGCCGCCCGCACCAACCTGGCCGATGCCGTGCTGGTAGCCTTCCGCTCCGGCGGCGTCGCCGGCATGTTCACCGTGACCATGGGGCTTTTGGGCGCGACCATTATCTTCATGCTCTTCTACGAGCGCGCCACCGAGGTCCTGCTCGGCTTCGGCTTCGGCGGCTGTCTGCTGGCCCTGTTCATGCGCGTCGGCGGCGGCATCTACACCAAGGCCGCTGACGTAGGCGCCGACTTGGTCGGCAAAATCGAAGCCGGTATCCCCGAAGATGATCCGCGCAACGCCGCAGTCATCGCCGACCAAGTCGGGGATAATGTCGGTGACTGCGCCGGAATGGCCGCCGACATCTTTGAATCCTACGAGGTCACCCTGGTCGCTTCCATGATCCTGGCGCTGGCCCACGGCGGCATCACCGGCAACATGCAGGACGCCGTCATCTGGATCATGTTCGCCCTGCTGGTGCGCGCCATCGGTGTGCTTACCTCCATCTTCGGGATTCACATTGTCCGCTCCCGCTACGATGACGAATTCCCCCTCAATGCCATCGGCCGCGGCTTTGTCTGGTCAGCGGCTCTATCGGTGGTGGGGTTCTTCTTCGTCGCCAACTATTACGCCCACGACATGCGTCTGTTCTGGGCCACCCTGTTCGGCATTATCATGGCCGTGGCCATGTACAAGCTCACCGAGTATTACACCTCCAGCGTCTATAAGCCGGTCCAGTCCATCGCCAGCGCCGCGCGCACCGGTGCCGCCACCAACCTGCTCACCGGCTTCGCCGAGGGTCTGGAAAGCTCGGTCTATTTCCTACTGGTGATAGCCGGCTGTATTTTCGGCTCGATTATCGTCTTCGGCAGCGAGGCCAACGCCGTCGAGATCCTCTACGGCGTCTCTCTGACCGGTCTCGGCATGTTGACCACCACCGGGGTCATCATCTCGATGGACACCTACGGCCCGGTGGCTGACAACGCCCAGGGCATCTGCGAGATGGCCAATGTCGAAGACGCCGCCGCCAACGTCGAGATTTTGGACGCGGTCGGCAACACCACCAAGGCTGCTACCAAGGGTATCGCGATTGCCTCCGCGGTAATCGCGGCAGTCTCGCTGTTCGGTTCCTTCCTTTCCAAGGTGGCGCAGGGACAGGCCGGTGCCGCTGGCGGTGCCGAGAGCGTCTCGCTCGGCGCGCTGCAGCGGCTCTCCATCCAGATTGACAAGCCGCAGGTGTTCATCGGCTTGCTCATCGGCGGGGCGATGCCGTACCTGTTCAGCTCGATGACTATTCGGGCGGTTTCGCGCGCGGCCTTCCTGATCATCAACGAGGTGCGCCGGCAGTTCCGCGACATCGCCGGCCTCATGGAAGGTCGCGAAGGCGTGCTACCCGAGTCCGGCAAGGTCGTTGACATCTGTACCGCCTCGGCGCTCCGCGAACTGATCGCCCCGGCCCTGCTGGCGGTGCTGGCACCGGTAATCGTCGGCTGCTGGCTGGGCTGGCCCGGTCTCGGCGGCTATCTCGGCGGCATCATCGTCTCCGGGCAGCTTATGGCGGTGCTCATGTGCAATGCCGGCGGCGCCTGGGACAATGCCAAGAAGCTCATCGAGGACGGCCTCTACGGGGGCAAGGGCTCCGAGGCGCACAAGGCTGCGGTAGTCGGCGATACCGTCGGCGATCCCTTCAAGGACACCGCCGGCCCGGCCCTCAACCCCCTGATCAAGGTTATGAACTTGGTCGGCCTGCTGATCGCGCCGGTGATTGTGGCCGCCTCCCACGGCGACAGCAACATGATGCCCGGCACCGGACTGGTCATCGTCGGCATCGTCCTGGCCGTGGTGGTCGCCATCGCTCTGATTATGTCCAAGCGCGAGACCAAGGACATAGTCGAGGTGCAGGAGCAGTTGAAGAGCGCCGACACCCAGGCCTCGTAGTTACACCAGCCGAGTACAGAACCCAATGGGCGGAGTGGCCTCTCCACTCCGCCCGCTTTTCTTTGTCTGCAACAATCCCGTGGGTCGGGCTTCCACTCTTTATGCAGATGCCCGATGTGTGCTCCGCGCCTCTGTGATCGTAGGCGATGGTGCTCTGACAAGTCTTGGGCCGGATGGTCTGACTTTGCTTGCGCAGAGTTCAGCCGATGCGGCCTTTCCGCACGACAAAAAGACCGCGAAAGGCTGAGACGTTGCCTCTCGGACTGTGTATGTCAATAGCTAGCTGCCGCCGTCGGCGCTCGTAATCACTTGCCCGTAGGTCGGGCTTTCTAGCCCGACGACGTTGCCTTGCGGAGGGGCCGCATACGAGGCCTGAGCTTGGCGAAGGCCGAGAATCCGGCCCAGCCGTTAGCAAAATCTGCAAAAGTCCAGTTCCAGCCCGAGGTCGTTGCTTGTGTATCCCAGCTACCTCGAGCTTTCCTCACCACCGTAGAGCTCCTGCAGCATCTCCAGCCCGTTCTCCACCAACGCCGCCTCGGTCCCCGGGCCGCTGGGATTGTAGCCCTTGCCCGGCTCGTAGCCGCCCTCGCGGATGGCGTTGTCGGTGCACAGGTAACCGGTATAGGCGTTGGCGATGCTGATGACTGAGGTGTAGGCAAACGGCGAGCGTTGTTTGAGCTGCAGCCCGATCTCCACCAGCGTCTCCCCCGGCGTGCAGATAATCCCCATGTCCCCGACCCGCGCCGCCCACAGCTCCCGTGGCACACTCACACGCCCGTGGTATTCCTCCACCTTGCCGAGCTGGTACTCCAGCCAGCGGTATTCATAGCTGCTCTTGTCCTCCGTATCATCCAGCTTCTTCTTCACCTCTTCAGGCGTCGGATAGTCGGGCGGAAGCGGCAGCTCGACCGTCCGTGAAATGCTGCCAAGCGGCAGGTCATCGCTCAGCTCCTGGACCTCCTGCCAGACCTCAGCCGCCTGGCAACCGAGTGCTCTTCCGACCCGTTGCCGCGAATTGCCGCGGCGCCAGGTAGGCACCTGGTCACCGGCGCAACCGTCGGCAAACAGCATCGCCCCGCCGATAATTCGCTCGAAGGCCCAGCGCGCCTGCCCCGGATAATCCGCCGAGATGGCATAGCCGTCTTCGCTGTTGACGACCGCGTGACAGGCGAACGATATCAAGGTCGCCAGTGGCTCTCCCGCCTTCGTATCCACGCGCAACACCGGCACTTCGTTATCCACGACGCCGGCACTGAGACCATCCAGTATCGCCAGCGGCGGCGTCAGACGCGGCCCCAGATGCCCGTGCCGCGGCCAGGCCTCGGCTAGCTGCCCACCGGCCAGCGAGGCCGCCGCCGCCGGCTCCGGCTCCATAGTCAGCCGGTTCTCGCAGCGCCGCTCGGCCAGGTTGACCGGCCGGCGGTTGAAGCTGATACCCCACGCCCGGCCCGTGCCATAGCCTGCAACTGCCGGCTGTAAGTTGTCGTAAGCCTCAGCAATCGCGCCGGCGATGCCAGCAATCAGGTTGAGCCGGTAGTCTTCTGAGACCGCGGCCTTCAGCTCCTCCGTTTGGTAGCCCTCCGGCTTCAGACTCGGCCCGAAGTGGGTATGACTCCCGCACACCATTACCCGCTCCGGCTCCAGGCCCGTGACCGCGGCCGTCTTCGCGCGAATGTCGGCCACGGTGCCCTCATCAACGCCGATCAGGTCGGTGCATACCAGCGCCACAGTCGTTGGGTCATTCTGTAACACCAGCACCCGCGCTTCGAGCGGGTCCTCCACGCCGGTGGCTCCGTGATCCCGGCCCCCATAGCCCGACATCGGGCTTCCCACAGCCGGGGTTATATCACACTTGGCAAAACCTGCTTGTAGAGACACTTCGCGACACCTCTTCCCTTGATTTCGATTACACTTGCCTTACTCATCGCCGGCCAGTTGTGCCAGCATCGCCAGGGCCTTCTCCACCAGGGCCGCCTCGGTGCCTGGGCCGTTGCAGTTGGTGGCCTCGCCCGCACCCGGCTCCGCCCCGCCTTCCTTGATTGCCGCATCGGTGCACATATACTGCGCCGAGCCGTTAGCCATGCCGATCACGTTGGTCACCGCAAAGGGCGAACGCTGCTTGATCTGCATGCCGATCTCGACCAGGATTTCGCCGGGCAGCCCGACGATGCCCATATCACCGACGCGGGCGGCCCACACTTCGCGCGGGGTAGCGCTACGGCCTGCCACTTCCAGCGCCCGCTTGTACCTGCGCCGCGCGCGAATCCCGGCGGCGTCATCGCGGTCGCCGCACTCCTCGCACTCCTTCTCCGCCTCCGCGATGCTGGGAAAGCCGGCGGGCACCGGGATCTCAACCATCCGCGAGATGACGGCAAGCGGCACCTCCTCAGCCAGGGTCTGGATTCGCAGCCAGGCCTCGGCGGCCCCGTAGCCGATGGCCCGGCCGACGCGCTCGCGGGAGTTGCCGCCGCGCCAGGCCGAGGTCATGTCACCGGAGCAGCCGGCGGCGAACAGCAGCGGCCCGCCGGTGACCTGCTCAAACGCCCAGCGCGCCTCCGCCGGGTAGTCCGCCGAAATGGCGTACAGGTCATCCTTGCCCACGGAGGCGTGACAGGCAAAGCTGGCGAGAGTGGCCAGCGGCTGACCGGCGGCAGTATCCACCCGCAGCACCGGGACCTCGTTATCTACGGGCGCGACGCTGAGGCCGTCAAGTTCCGCCAGCGGCGGGCTCAGTCGCGGCCCCAGGTGCCCGTGGCGCGGCCAGGCCTCGGCCAGTTTGGCACCCTCGCTCGCGGCCAGGGCGGCCAACTGCGGCTCCAGCCGGTAAGTCCCTACGCACTGCCGGGTGCGCAGATTGACCGGCCGGCGGTTGAAGCTGATGCCCTCGGCCCGTCCGCTGCCCCAGCCGACCACAGCCGGCTGCAGCCGCTCGCAGGCCTTCTCTACCGCACCGGCCAGCGCAGCAGCGGCGATGCCTGCGTACTGCTCATCCACGGCATCGCGCAGCAGCTTCTTCACATACGGCACCGGCCGCATACACGGAGCCCAGTGGGTGTGCGTCGCACAGACCATGATCTGTTCGGCTTGCAGGTCAGTGGCCGCCGTTACCTGGCCGCGCACGTCGGCGACGAAGGCGGCATCCACATCCTCCAAGTCGGCGCACACGATGGCAACCGCGGTCTGCTCGTTTCTCAGCACCAGAGCGTACCCGAACAGGGGATCATCCAGGCCTGAGGACAGCTCTTCACGCGCGGCATAGCCCGACAACGGACAGCCGATTTCCGGCGTCAGATCACAGCTCCCGAAGCCCGCTTGCAGCGCCATCTAGCATCATTACCTTCCGCTCTACGCCTATGCGGCACTGAGTGAACCGGCAGCTAGTTCGCGGCCACGGGCGGATGCACCTGCCCTGGGGGATGGCTAGGCTGAGGCCCGCCGTTGCCGTTGTAGGGGCCATCCCCAACATTCCCGTGGGTCGGGCATCCTCCCCAGAAGCTGTTGCTGTTGCCGTTGTCCGTGCGCCCGCACAACACATAACAGTCCTCGCGTGGGTCGGGCTTTCCAGCCCGACAGCCGCTGCCGTTTTGCCGTCGTCCCCTCTCCCCCCGGGAGAGGGCTAGGGTGAGGGCCGCCGTTCTCCCCCTCCCGTGTCGGGAGGGGGCGGGGGGTAGGTGTCGTTCCCCCCTCTCCCCCCGGGAGAGGGCTGGGGTGAGGGGGCCGTTGTAGGGGCGCAATCTCATTGCGCCGAGATCGCTGTCCACCCGCAATCGAGTCTAGCGGAAAATCCCCAAAAAACCCTCCAGATCTGGTTTAGCCGCTTGACAAGTGGGTATATCTACTATAGGATATAGTAGATGACAACTATCGCAAGTAGTAAGAGCATGGAGGAGGTGTCGGTAATGAGACGGATTACACTCAACACAGCGTGGTGGACGCTGAAGTCACTATTACTGGCACTGCTGATCGCCGCTATCGCCGGCTGCGGCGGCACCGACATTGACGATGATGACGGTTACGACCCCGGCTACTACGATTTCCCGCAGTATCGCAACCTCACCATCATCCTGCGGGTAGTGGACCCGGCGGGCTATCCGATCGGTGGTGCCAGCGTCTGGGTGGCCGACCACGAAGATGACCAGACCACCAGCACGCGACTGCATCCGCTTGGCGACGGCTATCCTCGCCAGTGGCGCGGCTGGCTGGCCAACTGGACCAGCGACGACTACCGCGTCGTCATCAACTACCCCGGTGATCGCGACGAGTTCACCATCGAGGCGGGCAAGCGCGGCTACTGGAGCGACCGAACCAGGGTCTCGATATCCGACTACGAGCCCGACGAGATCTTTGTCAGAGACGAGCTGGTGCTGGTGCCGAGGGCGACAATCTACTCGACCCAGGCCCCGGCGCAGGAGCCGAGCCAGGCTGAAACCGTGGCGGCCGATGCCGACTTCCAGCGTGAGACGGGCGACCAGCCGCAGATCACAATCGGCGCAGAATAGACGCAGCCGGATTCCTCCTCCCTCCACCAAGGGCGGGCCACTGTGGCCCGCCCTTTATCTCTAATCCCGGCTCAACCCAACTACCCCGTGGGGCGGGCATCCCCGCCGCCGTTCGCACTTGCACCTCCGCCCCCTCCTATGCTACTGTAGCCCCAATCAACCCCGGAAGGAACTCTAGATGCGTGTTACACCAGGCGCCCCGCACTCCCCGTCGCACCAAAACAGCTCCGACCTGGTCGTGCAGGATCGTTCCCGCAAGCAGCACTACTCCCTCGCCGAACTGACCAACAAGGTCGTCGCAGGCGATGCCCTCAACATACTGCCCAAAATGCCGGCGGAGAGCTTCGACATGGTATTCGTGGACCCTCCCTATTTCCTGCAACTGCAGGGCAAGAAGCTCAAACGCTGGAACGTTGGGACCGACGTGGAGGGCGTGGCTGAGGACTGGGACCAGTTCGCCTCCTTCGCGGAGTATGACGAGTTCATGGGCAAGCTGCTAACCGCGGTGCAGAGGGTGATGAAGCCGACCGCCACGATCTGGATTATCGGCACCTATCACAACATCTTCCGCGTCGGCCGGCTGATGCAGGACCTCGGCTACTGGACGCTCAATGACGTAATCTGGCTCAAGACCAACCCGATGCCGAACTGGCTCGGCGTCAGGTTCACTAACGCCACCGAAACGCTGATTTGGGCGCTCAAGGACAAGGAGGCCAAGGGCTACACCTTTCACAAGGAGTACGCCAAGGCGTTCGGCGTAGGCAAGGTTGGTGCGAACGTCTGGGTCTTCCCCATCTGCGCCGGCAAGCAGCGCCTGAAGGACGCCAATGCCCGCAAACTCCATTCGGCGCAGAAGCCCGTCGAGCTGCTGAGGCGGGTGATCCTGACCTCGACGAAGCAGGGCGACCTGGTGCTGGACCCGGTTGCCGGAACCGGCACTACTGGTCATGTCGCCCAGGCTCTCGGGCGCGACTTCACCATGATCGAGGTCAATCCGCGCTATGTAGAGGGCATCAAGCGAAGGTTCGAGCGACGCTTGAGCCTGAGCACGGAGCCTTCTCCGGACGAAACCTCTGAGCCGAACTAGAGGGAATCTGAGCAGTACAGGTGAACTACTACGCACCGATGCACGGGGACATTCCCGACACGGGCAATCCCCGCAGACAGAAGACTAGGAGGCGCACCATGATTGACACCCACACCCACCTGCATTACAGCGGCCGCTTGCCCGACGAGCGCCGCGGCATCACCGCCGAGCAGCTCGTAGATACCATGAACCGCCGAGGCATAGACATGTCGGTGGTACTGCCGATGGAGAGCCCCGAATATACCAGCAGCTACTGCCTGACCGATTGGGTCATCGCGGCCGCCGAACGCTTCCCCGAACGCATCATCCCCTTCCTGCATTTCGACCCCCGCAAACCCCGCTGCCTCGACCTGATTGACCATTTCGCCAAGCACGTGCTAGTCAGGGGCTTCGGCGAGTTCGTTGACGGGCTCTATTTCGACGATCCCTTGCGGATGAGGATCTACGGCAAGTGTGGCGAGCTGGGCTTCCCGGTGGTTTTCTACGGCTCCGGCCATACCTCGCTGGACGAGGTCGGTCTGCCCCGCCTCGAGAAATGCCTCAAGGAGTTCCCGGACACCATCTTCATCGGGCATGGGCCGCGCTGGTGGAACTCGATATCGGCGGATGATGACGCCAGTTGCGGGTATCCTGACGGCCCGGTGGTTCCTGGCGGCGCGGGCGACCGCTTCCTGCAGGAGTACGACAACATGTACGCCGACATCTCCGCCGGCTCCGGCTACAATGCGATGACCCGCGACCCGGAGTTCACCCGAGGCTTCATCGAGCGCAACTGGACCAAGATCCTCTTCGCCACCGACTACCTGAGCGTCGGCCATGAGATCGGTCACGTCGAATGGATGCTGGAGACGCCGATGGCCGAGGAGCACCGCCAGGCGATCATGGAGGGCAATGCCCGCCGCATTCTGCATCTGGACGAATAGCGCGCTTAGTTCTGGGGACGATTTCCCGCAGCGGAATCCGGCTTCCCTATTCGCCCCAGCCGTTGCTGTTGTCGTCCCCTCTCCCCTTGGGAGAGGGCTAGGGTGAGGGCCGCCGTTGTAGGGGCGCATGGCATGCGCCCGTGGTCTTGGCGGTTGCCGTTGCCGTTATCCCCTCTCCCCTTGGGAGAGGGGCTAGGGGGTGAGGGGTGCCTTGGCCGTCGCCTGCCACAGCCCTGTCCCCCATTCTAGTCGCCATAGCCTTGACCGAAATAGGTGAGCACCATGACCGAAACGGTCCAACTGTCCCAGCGACTTGAGGCCTGCCTCGGCGGCCGTCTGCGGCCCCCTGTCATTTCTCCGGACCTCGCCGAGCGCAGCCACGCCTCACTCACGCGCATCCACCTGGGCGAGGCCACCGTCAACACCTGTAACCCCGCCATCGCCGATGTGGATGGTGATGGACTTGACGAAATCGCGATGCCCTTCAACCGTGGCGAGGAAGATGTAGTGGCTCTATTCCGTGGCGATGGCACCAAGCTGTGGGAAACCACCGCGGCCAAGTTCTACCATTCAGTCTATGATGATGACGAGCTTTACCTGCGCAGCCACTGGCATTATCGCACTCACCATCGCCACCTGCTGACACGAATCTGCGACCTTGACGGGGATGGCGAACTGGAGGTCGTCGTCGGCCTCGGGCCGATTCACATCCTAGACGCCCAAACCGGTCGCCTCAAGAGTTCGTTCGACCTCGACGGCCTGGTGCAGGTCTGGGACCTCGGGCATTTGCACGACCCCGCCGCCCTCGGCATCGCTGCCGGCGTCAATCACCACGACGAAAGTGGCTCCATCCTCGCCCTGGACGGACATGGCGACCAACTGTGGCGGCACGAGACTGTGGGCAAGTCGTTCGAGGACAAGCTCTTGTGCGGCGACCTGACCGGCGACGGTCTTGACGAGATTGCCTTCAGCATGGCTGATGCCGAGCGCTTCGAGGTCCGCCGGGGCACTGGCGAGCTGCTGTGGGCCAAGCATGTCCCCGCCGACATCGGCGAGGACACGCACGTGGATGATCTGGTCATCGGCCCGATTCAGGAAAGCGGCAACCAGTTGGCCACCTCCACCGGCGCTTGCCTTTTTGATTCCGAGGGCAACCTCTTGTGGAGTCTTCGTGACCGCCTCGAGCACGGCCAGAAGGTCTCCTTGGCCCAGCCGCCGCAGGCTGCCGAGCCGAGGCTCTACATCTGTTCCAAGACCGGACGCCGCGCCTACCTGCTCGACCCTCAAGGCCGGGTCCTGTGGGAGTACGCCAACTTCTCCGCGACCCCGGATGGGCGCCTCTACCTCACGACCGCCGGGGATTGGCTCGATTGGAGCGGCCCTGGAGCCTGCGAAATAGTCCAGGCCGAGGTGGCAGGCGCCGATCCTGATGCAGATACTCCCCAGGGCACCCCGCTTACCTTGTATCTCCACATTCTCTCAGCCGAGGGTGCTGAGGTCGCCAAGCTGCCCTATCAGGACAGCTTGCGCCCGGGCATGAACGGGGCCATGTGTGCCCGCGCCTGTCACCTTCGCACTCGCGACCGCCACGATATTCTGGTGATACCGCACCACGCCGGCGAAATCCTCATCTTCAGCCCGCTCTAAGATGAATCGTCGCTTCACTTCTCGCCGGCGCTTGTTCATAACACATTTGGAGGCGCTAGTATGGATCGGATCAGAATGGGCTTCGTGGGTGCCGGCTTCAAGGGGCAACTGGCTCAGTCCCTCCCCAGGCTATCAACCCGAATAGGAGCCGTACTTGAGGCCGGCCAGCAGATAGGCCTCACAGTTCGCCAAAATCTTGCCTAGTTGCTCGAAGTTCCGCACCGCGCCGGTGCCGGCGGTGCCTCCGGTGGTTCGCAGGCTGAAGCCACCGCCCGCCGCGCCTGCTTCGATGGCCTCGCGCACCGACTGCTCAACTTGCTCGCGGCTCCAATCCGGGAAATACGGTGAGGGGATATTGCCGGACAGCAACATCCGGTCGCCGACCCGCCGCTTGGCCTCGGCGAGGTCCACATCCCCCATCGGCGCAGCCTCCAGCGGCTCGACCGAGTCGATCCCCATCTCCCAGAACCGCTCCAGGTACTCCATCGCGTTACCGTGGCAGTGGGCGCGCAGCTTCCCACCGTGGGCGTGGATCACATCATTGACCCGCTTGTCATACTCAAAGACGAACTCCTCGAAGAACTCGCTGCCGGCCCAGGGCGGGATCAGCATCTCGTGGGCGCAGATGGCGAAGTAGGGCCCGATGCCGGCCTGCAGCATCGCCGCCCCCCCGCCGGCTACATGCTCATTGGTGACCTCCAAGAAGCGGTGCATCAATTCGCGGTGGGTCTTGAACCAGATATACACCTCTTCCATGGTGGCGTTGCGCACCAGCCAGCCGAGGGGGTGCAGAACGCTGACCAGGACGATGCCCTTGTCACCCACCTCGGCGACTGTGCGGTGGAGTTCCTCCGCATCCAGCTCGCGGACCTCGAAGCTTGCCTCGGTGAGCCTCTCCATGTCCTCGGGGCAGGTGATATAGCGCTTTTCCCAGTGGCAGTCAATCGCGCCGCCCTCGAAGTCGGGCTCGCGCACGATGGCTGTAAACGGCCCGGCGCAGGTGTCGTAGGTGCGCTCGATGCGGACGAACTCACCGGGCTTGCGCTCTATTTCTTTCTCGGAATAGGTCGCAGGCAGCCCCAGGAAGCCCCAGTCGTAGGGGGCACATTGGTGGAAATTGTCGGTGCACTGCTCGATCAGCTCCCTGACCCGCTGCGCGCCCGGGTGCTGGTAGGCGTTGGGGCTGATTCTCAGCTCGATCGGCACGCGGTCCGGCTCCTGGAACGACCAGGCCATTTCCAGGCGCTCTTTTGAGGTCATTGGCATCTTCCTTGCTGGTGTCTTTTTGTATCCGGCCCCTGACGCCTCTGCCCGGCGTATTCGTGCGTATCCGCTCGCGGTTTTACCTTCCATTTCTTGGCGCGTGGCACAGCCTTCGCTTGTTTGTCGTGGTGGGGCAGGCACTCTTGCCTGCCGCCGTTGCCCTTTTCCCCTCTCCCCTTGGGAGAGGGCTAGGGCGAGGGCTGTCGTCGCCGTTATCCCTTCTCCCGCGCGCGGCAGGCGGCTAGCGTGGGACTCGCTCTTGCGAGGCACAATCAATCTCGCTCAATTCCCTAACGTCTCACGCATACTTCTCGGCAATACCGATTGCCAGTTTGGCCCAGTCCCGCAGTCGCTGGGGCCGTCCCCACAAGGTCTCCAGCTCCCGCAGCACCACCTGGTAGTAGTGCCCTTGGAGCCGCTTCAGGCCCGCTTCCAGGTGCTGGCGGTGCTCCTCCAGGTCCTCGGGCATGGTGACCTGGGTCGAGGACTGCCGCCACATTATCGTGTAATTGCCCCCGCACGCCTCGATCACCTGATCCAGCTCCGTCCAGAACGAGCACACGAAGATCCGCAGGTTGGGAATCCGCAGCACGATCTCGATCTTCGTCGTTAGGTTCTCACAGCAGCCGTACTGCACCGCCCCGAACTGCTGGAAGAGCACTTTCTGGTAATTGAGCAGGAACTCCTCCTGCATCGCGGGCGAGACCTGATCGAACTCCTGGCTGTTGGCCGCCACCCACAGGTTATGCAGTCCCACCGGCCCCGCGCTAGGCGGGTGGTTGAGCGGGTCGCTGCAGAACATCGGCTCGTGGTGATTGGTGGTCAGCAGGCCGGAGGCCTCGGCGGCACGCTGGGCCCGCAGCACGCCCTCGGTGAGCTTCGCCATCGCCCGGTGCACCAATTCCGGCCGAAACGCCATGTCCTCCATCATCGGTGCCATTCCGCGCAACTGCTCGAGGTGGACGCTCAGTTGCGGCCCTAGGGGCGGCGCGCCGGTGATCCGCACCGGCATTATTTCCCCCAGCAGGTCGTGCATCCGTTCTGCGGCCCGCTCCGTAGCCTGGCGGTCGCAGGTAAATTCAGGCACGCGGATTCTCTCATAGTCCTCGGGGGTCTCGATGGGGTGATGGTAGCGGAAGCCGCCCAGCTCGGTGGTCCCGGTCGAGACATGGGTTGGCAGGCCCCAGGTGTGCTCGGCATCGGCTTTCCAGACCGCGCCCACGCCCCACCACGGCTCGACGATATGGTCATCTCCGACCCAGTGCTTGTAGAGGTGCTGGCGGAGGGTGTATTCGACGCTGCGGCACAGCGGGTCGCGGCACTGCAGCGACTCCTGGGGGATTATCTGGCTCCAGACGCCGGCGGGCCGGCACCAGACCGGCGCGCGGTCTGGTTGCCGCCGTTCGTTGACATCGCGCCAGCGTTGCCTGCGGGCCTCGTACTCGGGGCTGGTGGCGAGGGCCATGACTTGTGCGGCCAGCTCGCGCACGAGGGCTTGATCTTTGGCGGGAAAGCCGCCGCTACCGCCAGCCATAACTGTCACCTAGTTGCCGTTGTCGGTGCTGTTGCGGCTGTCGTACTCCTACAGAGGGGCCGAATGGGGGCTGTTCGGGGCCCCATCCGGCCCAGCCGTCACCTTTACCATTGAGTCGTTCGGAGGGGCCGCATACGAGGCCTGAGCTTGTCGAAGGCCGAGAATCCGGCCCACTCGTTGGCGTTGGCATGTCCACTCAGACCCCCTCGCGTAGCTCGGGCTGCTCAAACGCATTTCCGTGCGTCGGGCTTCTCAAACATATTCCCGTCGGTCGGGCATCCTGCCCGAATCTTTACCTCATCGCGTGGGGCGGGCTTTCTAGCCCGCCGCCGTTACCGTTGTAGGGGGGCATGGCATGCGCCCGCGCCGTCGCCGTTCTCCCCTCTCCCGTTTCGGGAGACGGGTCGCGGGTGAGGGCATCTCCATCGCGTGGCTCGGGCTTCCAGCCCGAGTCCCTGGCCGTTCCCGTTCTCCCCTCTCCCGTTTCGGCGGGTACCCACTGCTCCGCAGTGGGTGAGGGCGGCGGGGTAGGTGCCGTTGCCCTGCCCCATTCCGCATCCCCTCCTCCGCGACTATGCTATTCCCGCAGCGGCCCCCCAATTCCTTGCAATATCGCTACCCGCTGCTATTAATCACCGACATGCCGAGGCAGGAGATACCGCCTCAGATGTCTAAGCCAATACGCAGACCACAATCTTCCTGAGGGAGGCGGCAATCATGAGGACAAACGCGACGAAGCTCCTCATAGTGACGCTGGTGATCTCCGCCATATCGGCATCGGCAGCGGACCTAACACTAAAGACCAAGGCCGGCTTGGCCATGCGAATATCCCCGACCGGCGAGGTGACCGCGGCCCAGATCGGAACGGTGGAGCTGCCGCTGGCCGGTGTCGGCGGCTTCTCTATCGCCGATTTCCAGAACCAGCCGGAGCCGCAGAATCTGGTCCCGAACCCGGGCTTCGAGCAGGGCGCGGAGGGCTGGAATCTCCGCCCCGGCCAGAGCCTTGACGAGCGCGTATTCCATAGCGGCGAGCGGGCGGTGCGTCTGGAGGTTCCGGGGCCGGAGCCGGGCAGCTCGAATGTCGGCTACACGGTGCCAGTCAAGCCGAATACTGCTTACCGCTGCGAGTTGTGGGTCCGCCGCGAGAAGGTCGGCATCTGTGGCGCTTACGTTTCCGAGCGCGACGATGCCAACAACCTTACCGGCCAGCAGACCCAGGTCGGCCGGCCCATTCCCAACTTCGACGGTATCTGGCACAGGCTTAGCTGGGAGCTAATCACCCAGCCGCAAACCACGCGCCTCAATCTCCGAGGCGATATTTACAAGTCAACGGGGACACTCTGGCTGGACGATTTCTTCATCGCCGAGGTCGGCGGGACGGTTTATCAGCCGGTCGCGGGGCAGGTCGAAAAGCAGGGCGAGACACTGCTATTTCGCGGCGGCCTAGCTGATGCGGGTCTTGAGCTTGAGGCCAGCTTGACTGCTGACGATGACGCGGTCCGCGTGGCGGGCCTGGTGCGGGATACCACCGGTCGCGACCGTGCCGTGGCCGTGCGCTTCGGGCTGCCGCTGGATGCCCGCGACTGGACCTGGTACCACGAACTGGAGGACCGCGAGCAGATCTCTGCTGACAAGATCTATCGTCACACTTACGACTGCAAGTCCGGCATCGGCGTCTGCTCGGTCTATCCCTGGTCGGCGCTGAGCGGGCCGAACGCCGGCCTGACGCTGGCCTTGCCGGTCTCGCAGGGCCCCCGCGTCTTCGTGCTCCAGCACGACCAGCGCCAACCGCAGACCTCGCTCACCTTCTATTTCGGCCTGACGCCGGATGCCGCCAACAATCCCAGCCGCGCCCCCTTTGCCTTCCTCCTCTACCCTCACGACCCCGCCTGGGGGATGCGCTCGGCGATGGCGACCTACTACCGCCTCTTCCCCGACAGCTTCCTCAAGCGGCCCCGCTACGAGGGCTATCTCAACTACGCCAACCTCGAGCGCTATGACCCGGATACCCACGCCCTGGTCGCGTATGGAGCCAACCTCGACGATGCCGGCGATTTCGGTGAGGGCTACCAGTTCATCTGGCACCTGCACGGCTGCTACGACTTCCGCATGGTGCCCTATGAAGATCCCCAGCGCCCTTCCGATGAGAAGGTCATGGAGCTACTCAACGAGATGGTCGAGCGCGAGAAGGAGCAGCCCAGGTATTATACGCCGACCGCCGAGACGATCAAGAAGCTGACCTATGGCCCGGACGGGCAGATTCTCTACATCGGCGACACTAGGTACTGGCGGCCCCACGAGGGTTATAACCACACTGACCAGCCCGGCTGGGGCCTGAATTTCCGCGTCAACGAGGACCCGGGCGTCTCGGATTACCTTGCCGACCTCACCCGCCAGAAGCTGGAGCAGTACGCTGAGGATGAGACGCGCCGGCCTTTCGCGGCGATGCTGACGGCCGATGCGATTGAGGGCTATTTCGCCAATTCCTCCGGCCTCAATTTCCGCCGCGAGCATTTCGCCACCACTCACATGCCGCTGACCTTCGGCAAGGAAAGCCTCAAGCCGGCGATGCCCAACACCATCTGGGATTTCCATCAGCAGGTCTGGTGGCCGCTGACGCAGCGCTATCAGGTCATCACCCACGGCAATGCCAACAAATACGAACAGACTTTCACGATGCCGTTCGTGGATTTACCGATGATTGAAAACCGCTGGGACCCCGATCACCCGGGGAGGTTTGAGAGGTATTTGCGGGGGATCGCGCACCATAAGATCTGGCGGTTCTGGCGAGTGCTCGATGCCGGTGAGAAAGATGAGGCCAGCGTGCGACGCCACTTCGCCCGCGGGCTGGCCTATGCCGTCTATCCCTGCGTCGGACCCCTGCAGTCAAGCGGCGGCGGTGTCGAGCAATACCGCGACCTCTACCGCCAGTATGTGCCCGCTATCGAGGAGCTCTCCATCGCCGGCTGGGAGCCGGTGCCATACGCCCGTACCAGCGCCGGCGTCATCGTCGAGCGCTACGGCTCCTTCGGGGCCGGCGAGCTGCACTTCACCTTCCGCAACTACGATACCGAGGCCGCGCAGGTGACCCAAGTCAGTCTCGACCGGCAGGCTCTGGGCATACCCGACGATGCGCAACTGGTCGCCGTGGACATCCTGCCCGGTCTCGCTGTGGCCTCAGGCTTTGAGCCGCAGAGCTGGGAGGTGACAGTCGAACCTGAGAATGCGCGGGCCTTCTGGGTCGGTACCAGAGAGCAGATGGCCCAGCACGGCTTCCGGCTAGCCGAGCGCGTTTTCGGCAAACTGGACCGGCTCTTTGCCAGCGAACTCACCGACGAGAACCGCGCCGAGCTGGCCGCCGCGGCGGAAATGGCCCGGAGCGGGGCCGCTCTCAACGGGGACGAAGCCCTGGTGGCGAGTAATCGGCTCTATGGGCAGATAGATCAACTGCAGCAGGCGATTGCGACCAAGGCGCCGGTTGACCTGGCGAAGCTGTGCGACCGGGCGCGGACCGCTTTGAGCTATGTCGTCGCGGGTATCGCGCAGATTCAGGTACCCGGCCCACGCGTGCTAGCAAGCAGCCTACGGGGTGAAACCGTGGCAGCCAAATGGGACCTGCACCTGCTGAAGTTTGCCGACATCTTGGTCGAAGAGGCGCGGGTACGGTCGCCCTGGCCGGAGGTTCAGGCGCAGTGCACGGCAACACCCGCTGTCAAAGACACGCCCGACCGCTGGGGTCTGGACATCGTCGCCCAACTCCACGTTCCCACCGAGCCGCCGCGCGCCCTGATGCCATACCTGCTCGAAGTCACCGGTGAATACGGGGAGATACCGTTCGTCATTTCCGTGCCGGTGGATGTCAAGCTCTCCGCGCCGCTGACGGTAGCAGCCCAGCCCCAGCGGGTGTTTCGGGGCGAAGCGACCAAGGTCAAGATCGTGGTCACCAACCGTCTGCCGCAGGCCGGCGAGATCGTGCTGAAGTTGGCGCCCCCCAAGGAGGTGCAGATGGAGCCGAGCGAGTTGGCCCTGACCTTGGCCGCAGAGGGCCAGCTAGAGCGCCTGATAACCGTCAGCTTGGTGGAGACGGTGCGGCTCGGGGAGCTTTATATTCCCTATGAGATTAGGAGTGAGGACGCCCGGCTCAAGATGCCGGGCCGGGTCCTGCTCAATGTCAGCGAGCCGGTGCCGCGCGTCAGCATCAGCCGGGCGACCGCCAAGCCGCAGCTAGACGGCGCTCTTGATGAAGAGCTGTGGCAGCGCGAGCCGACCATCGCCGCGCTGACGCTGCTGCAAGGGGCCAAAGCTGCCACCGAGAAGACGGCGGTGTGGCTAGCCTATGACGAGGCCGGTCTGTATGTGGCCTTCCGGTGCGCGGAGTCGCAGATGCACGAGTTGGTGGCTAACTTCAACCAGCGCGGCGATCCGCTGTACCGCGATGATGATGTGGAGCTATTCCTGCTGCCGCCGGGCGCGCCGCAAGCGTTTCAGTTCGCCGTCAATTCCCTGGGCACCATCAGCGACAATTTCGGCAACAAGGCCGAGTGGGTGGCCGGGGCGCAGCGGTATGAGGACGCCTGGACGGTGGAGATCTTCGTGCCGTATGAGGCCGTAGGGGTGAGCAAGCCGCCGGAGCGGGGTTGCTCGTGGGCATGTCAGTTCGGCCGGCAGCAGAAGGCCAAGGGCGAGACCAGCTCGTGGACGCCGGGAGCGGGCTTCAATGTCCCCAATCAGTTCGGCGAGGTGGTGTTTGAGTGAGGGGAGGGCGCAGGGCATGCGCCGCGACAACGTCACCCTCACCCCTCTTACTCCCCTCTCCCGGGGGGAGAGGGGAGAACGGCACCTACCCCCCATCCCCCTCCCGATACGGGAGGGGGGAGCGACGACGGCCAAGGCCTCGGGCTTCCACAGTAGTTGTGCGGATTTTAGGCAATTCAGGATATAGCGTGAGACCGGAATGTCGTTAGTCGTGATGGAGGGGCCTGTCGCAGGCTGTTTCGCATGGCGGAACAGACAAGGCTGGCCCAGCCGTTATCCTTAAGTTCTTCGGAGGGGCCGCATACGAGGCGGAAGCGCCAGCTTCCGCCGAGAATCCGGCCCAGCCGTTGTGGGTGGCCGTGTGGGTGTGGAGACCTCGCCAAGCTAGCGTCCTGCGCGGGCCGGCCTCACGTCGGACACACAGCGTCCGACGTTCGACACGGCCCCTCCATACGGCAAGTGCAAGGGCAACGGCGGCATGGAAGCCTGCCCCACGGGAGATTAGTGGGGAAGGCCAGGTTGGGCGATAGGAGCGGCAGCGGCGGGCGCATGCCATGCGCCCCTACAAGGGCACGGGGAGGGGAGGGGCAAAGGCAAGGCATGGCGAATAGGTTAGCAGTTACTTGAAGTTAAGGGAGTCATGTGAATGAGTGACAGTCAGGGGGCGCAGCCGATCCCCGCGCCCGATCCAACCCGCCGCGCCGTCGCAGAGCTGGTGGAACACTACCGCCGCAACGCCGAGCAGTTCGCCAGTGCCACCTACAAGGAAGCCCAACTGCGGCAGGAGTTCATTGACCCGTTCTTCGAGGCCCTGGGCTGGGATATGGCCAACACGCAGGGCTACGCCGAGCAGTACAAGGAAGTCGTCCACGAGGCCTCCATCAAGATCAGCGGGGAGACCAAAGCGCCCGACTACTCCTTCCGCATCGGCGGGCAGCGCAAGTTCTTCCTGGAAGCCAAGAAGCCCTTGGTTCACGTGAGAGATGACCCGGCACCGGCCTATCAACTCCGGCGCTATGCCTGGAGCGCCAAACTGCCGCTCTCGGTGCTCACGGATTTCGAGGAGTTCGCGGTATATGATTGCCGCAAGCGGCCCCAGCCGTCGGACGACGCCTCGGTCGCCCGGGTTGACTTCATCACCTATGACCAGTACTCCGAACGTCTGGACCACATCTACTCGATATTCGCGAAAGACGCCATTCTCAAAGGCTCCTTCGACCGCTACGTGCAGGGCACCCGAGGCAAGCGCGGGACCAGCGAAGTGGATGCGGAGTTCCTCAAGGAGATCGAGGCCTGGCGTGAAATGCTGGCCAAGGACATCGCCAGGCACAACCCGGCGCTGTCGGTTCACGATCTGAACTTCGCGGTGCAGGCGACCATTGACCGGATACTGTTCTTTCGCATCGCCGAGGGCCGGGGAGTTGAGGAGTACGGACGGCTGCGCGGCCTGATGAACGGCAGCAAGCTCTACGCCAGCCTCTGCGACCTGTACCAGGAAGCCGATGAGAAGTACAACGCCGGTCTGTTCGACTTCAGCGACAGCGGCGATACCCTGTGCCCGCAATTGACGATATCCGACCAGGCGCTCAAACCGATCCTGTCCAGGCTCTACTACCCGGAGTGCCCCTACGAATTCTCCGTTATCGGGGCGGATATCCTGGGCGCGGTCTATGAGCAGTTCCTGGGCAAGGTCATCCGCCTGACGCCCAGCCATCGCGCCAAGGTCGAGGAAAAGCCGGAGGTCAAGAAAGCCGGCGGGGTCTATTACACCCCGACCTATATCGTGGATTACATCGTGCAGCACACCGTCGGCGAGGCGCTGGAAGAGGCCGGCACGCCGGAGCAGGCCGGCAAGCTGCGGATACTGGACCCGGCCTGTGGCTCGGGATCGTTCCTGCTGGGCGCGTACCAGTACCTGCTCAACTGGCACCTGGACTACTACACCAGCGAGGAGCCGAAGAAGCACGCCAAAGGCAAGGAGCCTGCCATCATCCAGATCGGGGAGAAGGACTGGCGGCTTTCGACCTGCGAGCGCAAGCGCATCCTGCAGAACAACATCTACGGGGTGGACATTGACGAGCAGGCGGTGGAGGTCACCAAGCTCAACCTGCTGCTGAAGTGCATGGAGGGCGAGACCAGCGAAACGGTTGACAGCCAACTGCGGTTGACCCACGAGCGGGTGCTGCCGAATATTGACGACAATATCAAGTGCGGCAACAGCCTGATCGGGCCGGACTACTACGAGGGCCGCCAGCAGCGGATGTTTGATGAGGAGGAAGCGCGGCGGGTGAATGCCTTCGACTGGGAGGCGGAGTTCAGGGAGATAATGGCCGCGGGCGGGTTCGATTGCGTGGTTGGGAATCCGCCGTATCTAGGAGGGCGAGAGTGGACTGAGGAACTCTGGCAGCAAAGGGAGTATTTCTTGTCTAATTACCGATGCGTCCAAAACCAGTTCGATCTGTACGCTCTATTCATTGAAAAGGGTTTGTCGGTGTTGATTGAGGGTGGCAAGTTTGGCTTTATTACCCCCAATACTTGGCTCAACAATAGGCTCACCATGCCCCTTCGCAAGTTGGTGCTATCGGAGGCCTGCGTGGTCGGCATAGCTGACTACAGACAGGTGCGCGTTTTCCCAAAGGCTACGGTGCTCCCAATAGTGAGCATCCTAACCAAGCGCCAGGCTCCCGACCACAGTGGCCCAACTTGGGTGAGCGTTGCAGAAAGTCCTGGGAGGTACAGAACTCACGAGACTACAGCAGCCGCCTGGGCTAGTGATCCAGACATCATCTTCAACATCGTCGCTGATACACAGGCCACAAGGATCGTTGGCAAGCTTGCGACTAGGTTCATCGCCCTTCAACAGGTGGCTCGTCCCCGGTTCGGGGTCAAGGTGTACCAAAGAGGCAAGGGTGTTCCCGCCCAAACGGGACAGGAAGCATCGGCACGCGAGTTCGAGGCCGATAGGCCGATAGGCCCGGAGTGCCGCCGCTATTTGCTTGGACGGGACATTGACCGGTACCAGATGCACTTCGAGGGCCGGTGGCTATCCTATGGCCCGCACCTAGCCGAGCCGAGGACCATCGAACTCTTTCAGGGGCCAAGAGTCTTGCTGCGAAGAATTGTGGGGCAGCGGCTAATATGTACGTACGCGGAAGAAGAACTCATCGCGGACCAGCTCATACACACGGTGACACCGACGTCTCCGAAAGTCACCGCGAAATACCTCTGTGGCGTGTTAGGCTCAAGACTCATAGCGTACTTTTTCCGAAATAGGTTCAACCGGGACGAGAAGACATTCCCTGAGATACGGATTGGCGAGATTCAGCAACTTCCCATCCGCACCATAGACTTCGACGACGCTTCGGATGTAGAGCGGCATGACAAGATGGTCGCGCTGGTGGAGAAGATGTTAGACCTGCATAAGCGGCTCCTAGAGGCCAAAACCCAGCAGGACCGGCAATTGCTGCAACGGCAAATCGCCGCCACCGATGACGAGATTGATAAGCTGGTGTATGAGCTGTATGGGCTGACCGAGGAGGAGATCGGTATCGTCGAGGAAGGGGCCAGGCGGGAGTAACGGCAAACCCCTCAACCCGCACCACCACACAGCCACAGCGCCCCGCTCACCACCTCACCCACTGCTTCGCAGCGGGTACCCGACCACGCCCCAAACGGCAACGGCACCAGCCCAGCGCGGCACGAACCACCCAATTGCAGGCTCCTGCGCCGGAAACAACAGCGGGTTGCGAAGGCCAAAACCCAGCACGACCGGGAACTGCTGCAGCGGCACATCGCCGCTACCGATGACGAGATTGATGGGCTCGTGTATGAACTGTATGAGCTGAGCGATGAGGAGATCGGTGTCGTCGAAAAGGCTAGTCGCCAAGACTAGAAGCCGTTTCAAAACCTAGTTTTTCAGGATTCTTAGGCTGGTAAGGCGCTGTTTGTGGCCCTCAGGGGACAGTCCCTGAAGGGACAGTCCCCCATTTCGGGGTCTTGAAACAGCCTCTAGGATACCCCTCCGCATCGCTGCACCCCCGACTTGCGAGGAACTCTTGACATTCCCCGGCATGATCATCTATCATAATAGAACATTTGTTTGAAGGAGAACTCTTCTAAGGAGCAGATCAAAAATGGCAACTTACATTCGTCGCAAAGACAGCGATACCTGGCATTGGTGCAAGAACTGCGCGCTGTATCCAGCAGGCAGCGATGTAGAGAGACGGAGCACCAGACCAAGCCACGATCTGTGCAACCAGTGCAAGAGTAAAGAGCGCGAGGGCACTTGTCGAACGTAGAGCGCTCTTCGCACGCCAAGCACGGGACAGTAAGGGCGCAGCCCACGACCTGCGCCAGCACTGAGCCACCGCGCCCCGCTCACCTTCTCACCCACTGCTTCGCAGCGGGTACCCGACCACGCCGCAACATCCAGAGGCCACGGTAAAGCTGAATAAGCCCGGCGCGACGGCTACGGCAGACTCGGGCTGGAAGCCGGACCCACGCCTTTGGCGTGGGTGCCCACGCGAGGATGTTTCGGAGGGCCACAGCGGCCCCATCGGGCGCATACCATGCGCCCGCTCAGCCGTGGTACAGAGGGCGCGATAAATCGCGCCCCTACAACGGCGACCGCGCACTCGGGCAGCAAGCCCGAGCTACGCGATCATATCTGCGACGACCAAGCTACCTCGTTGTATCAATAATCCGGCCTCCGGGCACATCCCCCCGTGGTACGGCGCTGCAAAAGGCGTCTGTTAATTCAGGGACTCTCCCCCAAATCGCCCTGGCAGCAAGCCGCGTGCCTAAACCCCAAAAAGCCGCCAATAACTATGGTCACCAGGATTACCTTCTACAGCGACCCGCCCAGATTCAAGCGGAAACCAAGACGGCTCGCGGTCGGCTTCGTCAAGTCCCGGCTCGAAAGCCTCGGCTGGCTATGGTGGATAGATATTGACAATGCCTGGCTCAGCAGACATGCCGCAATCTCGCAGATCAGCTACCTGCGGAGCAAAGGCTGGGAGATTGAGACCCTCCGCCACAAAGGTTACAAGCTGATCGCGCGGCCCGAAGACCCGCCGGCGCGCCGCCGGCCACAGCAGCGCCGGCCCAGCCGGCCCCAGTTCGTCAAGCAGCGGCTGCTGGAGGAGGGGCATCTGTGGCTCGATGAAGTGGCCGAGGCGACGATCGGGCGCAAGCAGATTCAGGCCCAGGTTGGGCGGCTGCGGCGCAAAGGCTGGGAGATCGAGACGACCGGGCGCGGGTACGTGCTGCATAGCTGGATAGCGGATCATCCGCCGGCTGCAGCGCGGGGCGAGTTCGTCGCAAACTCCCTACGCCGCTCCGGGGTGTTCAAGTGGGTCGAGGCCACTTTCGCGTGGGTCAGCAGGCGCGTGGTGTATAGTCAGGTGTTCCGCCTGCGGGGCAAAGGCTGGCGCATCGAGACAGTCCCCGGACAAGGCTACCGGCTGCTGGCGGCGCCGCCACCGCGGCCGGGCGCGGCGGACCCCACTCAACCACCCACTCAGCGCGGGGGCCGCTACTTCGTGAAAAGGTACCTGGCCTACTACGGTCACCTGTGGCCGGAGGAAGTGGCCGGCGAGGATATCTCTCACCAGCAAATCAGCAAACAGGTCTCGTGGCTGCGCCAGAAGGGCTGGGAGATCGAGACCACCGCGCGCGGCTACGTGCTCCACAGCCGGCCGCCGGAGACTGGCCGAGCCGCCCCGCGACCCGGCTTCGTCCGAAAGTACCTGCAACGGCGCGGCTGCATCTGGTGGACGGACGCCGCCCGCGCCGGAGTCAGTAGGCACGTCGTGGTGAATCAGGTGCAATACCTGCGCAGAAAAGGCTGGCAAATTGATAACACCCGCCGCGGCTACCGCCTGCGCTCGATTCCCCGGCCGGCACCGCGCGGAACGCCGAAGTCGCTCACCCGCCTGTCCGAGGTCAAGCGCCGGCGCTGAGGCGACAGGGCCCGATAAATCGCGCCCCGACAATGGCGCTAGGGCCGCGTGCTGCGACATAGGCCTACCTCGTAGCTGTCGCCCACTCCGTAGTCGTAGATGGTGAAGCGGGCCGTGCCATCGGCAGGGCCGAACAGCTCCTGCAGCTCGGCAGCGGCCAGCGGCTCCTGCAAATACAGATCGTAATCGGACGCGCCAGTGATCCAGCCGCTGCCGTTGACGCCGCGTAGCAGCAGCGAGGCCGCCCCGTCAGCGCTCTCTACCCGTGCACCGGCGAAACGGCACGCGAAATCCAGCAGATTGCCGGCTTCGTCCACTCTGCCCGTAGCGAACGGCAGGCATACATCATTGTCAATGCGGCCCGGCTGATAGCCGACAGGTATGCCCACGCCCAGCAGCGCCGTCTCCTTAAGCCGCAAGACCGTGGCAGCCCCGTCATCGCTGCTGCGGGAGCTGATTACCTGGTACATCGAGGAGCGGCCGGAGTTGTAGAGGCGAATCCAGCGGGGCGCCGAGCGGCCGGTAGGAAGTTGCCCCGACAGCGTAATCGTGTTCTGGCGGCGGTCGAGAGCCAGGATCCGGCCGCGCATGATGCCGGCGTCGGTTTGGCCGGGCAGGTGGCCGAAGCTCACGTCGCGGACCTGCGCCCCCGCAGCCACGGTGCGCACGGAGATGCCAATATCTCGCGGCGCGCCACGGTTGAGAGGCCCATCGCCGGCAGGGGCGTAAATGAGTATTTCATCGGTGGCGCCGGCGCGCTCGACCGTGATCTGCAGCGGCCACTGCCCGCCGGCGGTTACATGCTTGATGCGGGGTTCGCCGGCGCTGCGATATGGCTCGAGGATTGTGAGGAAGCGCGTCTGCAGGCCTTCCGGGCCCTCGTGGCGCACGAATAGATACGGCAGGTGCCATTCTTCGGGACGCGCCGGCGACCTGCCGGTGCCATAGATGAGCCGGCGTTGACCATCCACCGGCACGACATGCAGTCGCAGTCCCGCCGGCTCGTCGAGTTGGTAATCCCAGTCCAGCATCGCGTGCTCTTTCAGCGTAGCCCGCTTGACACCGGTGATGTAGCAGAGGGCGTCCTGGGTCTCCTGGCCGCGCACGTTGAGGTACTTGCCATCATAGGGGATTTCCGGGCCGGCGGCGGTGCCCTCCGGCTGGTCAACCCAGTCGAGGTCCGGCAAGGTCGGCTCGCGCAGGACGCTGTGCCAGCTCTGGTCGTGGCGCATGCCCCCCGCGACAACGAACAAGTCCAGCAAATAGCTCTCGTGGGCGTCCTCCTGGACCATGACGCAGATGCGCTCGTATCTGCTCACCGGCGGCTGATTGGGCTCAAGCTGGGGATGCCGGCGGTACGGCTGGTGGGCGACGGCTGCTACCTGCACGCCGGCGCGGTCGCCGATGAGCGAGACCCAGCCGCGGGGTATCTGGTGCGCCCATAGCGGGGTGCAGCCGTCCACGGCGACGGTGTTGTGACCGTAGATGTTGCTGTCCCACTGCCAGCGGTAGTCCCAACTGTAGGGATAGCCGAGGTCGGGCAGGTGCGAGATCTCGTGGGCGAAGAGGTAGAGGCTCAAGCAGTCGAACTGCTGGTGGCCGCGCAGGGCGGTGTAGTTGATACAGGCCTCGCGCTCGTAGCGGCCCGGCTCGCCGCCGTGGAGATAGGCAAAGCCATAATGGTCCAGCAGCCTGGTAGCCGGCTCGATTTTGCCTTCGGGGGCGGCGCAGGCCTCGCGAGCCTGCTCTTCGATCGAGGGCTCGAAGAGGTCCACCGCCGGCATTTCGCCGCTCAGGCCCAAGAGCGCACAGGCATAGCGCGGGTCGCGGTAAAGCCGAAAGCCGTCAACGAAGAAGTGCGGGTATGAGGCGAGATACCTCCTGGGAATAATGCCGGGGCGCAAGCGGGCGCCGCCAGCGTCTCCGACCGGCGGGGTGAAGAAGCCGAGGCTGGTCACATCAATGTAGAAGTCATACATCGTACGCGCTTTAGGCTGGTCGAGGATGCGGGGGAATTGCGCCTCGGTGTAGATGTCGGGATGGCGGGCGCGCAGCTCCTCCATCAGCTTGCCGACGGCGATGTAGCTGAACTTGATGCGGTCATAGCCGGGGCCCTCGTAGCCGCCGCCGTCACGGGTCACGAAATTGGAGAAGATCCAGGCGGCCGGGGCATAGCCCTGGTAGTACGCGCCCCGCACCACATCATAGCTGTTCGGCTTGGCCTCGGAATGGTCGTCCATGACCAGACCGATGGTCAAGGCGGCTAGCTGGTGATGCCCGGGATTGCCCTGGATCGCGACATCCAGCAGGGCCTGCATGGCCTGGCGGAAGATATGGTCCTCGACAAATTCCCGTGCCTCGGCAGCCGTGTCGGCCGGCAGCCCCTGGGCCTTCAGGTAGGCCAAGAGCGCGGGATCCTGCTCATAAATCGGGTAAATGGCGTCATAGCACTGGGCGATGGGCACCAGCACGATATTGGCCCAGATGTAGTCGGTCACCAATCCCGAACGGCGACCGTACTGCCCGCCGTAGCAGTGCTGGCTGTGATACTTTGGCCCCGGGTACTGGTTGGCTATCCCCGCCATCAGCACTGCTGCCTTGTGACCATATTCCTGCTTGCCGGTGAGCAGATACGCCATAGACAGGCCCTTGAGTGCAGGCAGGACGTACTCGAGGTAGCTGCGATGCACGTACATGCGGATGAACTGGTACGTCGTGCCCTCAACCTCGCAGCCGTCGCCATTATCCGGATATTCGCCGCTGGTCATATCGCCGGCGGCGAAGTCGTTGGAGGGATACATCTCGCCGCCGACCGGACATATCAGCTTGTAGGGGTGATTCTCGTAATCCATCTTCCAGGGCTGGTAGCCGCTGTAGCGGCGCAGGGCAATGCCATGTACCGGGCAGGTGGTGGTGGGATGCTCGCGCTTGCGGGGGATGGTGATGTCGGGCATCATGGCGAATACCTCGTCATCGCTCTTGCCGACTACTCTCTCAGCCCCGACGTAGGTATCGGCCAAGCCGCCCTGCTTCGGCGCCGCGTTCATTATCCAGTCAAACTGCTTGGCCGCCCACTCGTGCTTCTCGATATTCTGTTTGGCTGCAGCGATGCGCTCAGGCGTGTAAAATGTGCGCCCGGTCTTGGCCATAGCCAGGTTTGCCACTCCGATCAGGAGTAATATCGCCACGATTTTGTGCATCTCAGGCACCCCGTTTCTGAGAGCTGGTACGGCCTGGATTGCTCGTGCAGCCCCTAACTGCGGGATTGCCTCAGGTAACTTTGGTCGTTCAGGGAGCGAATCCCTGCTCAAGCTGCCGATCCCAGGCCCGGCAAGACACTGTGTTTGGCAAGTCAAGGGAGGAACTGGGGCCGGCAAGCGCGTAATATGTCCTGTGGATGATACACGCTGGAAGGGCAATGAGGCAGATGGCGTTGCCGCAAAGGAGGGCAAGATGATGACGCGGGCTGTGGGGTTATGCTTGCTGGCAGTGGGACTCTTCGCTACCGGCATCCCGGGTTGGGGTGCGCCGAAGCCGCTGGAATGGTGGACCGGCAAGTCCGACCAGTATATCTGGGAGTGGTTCCCCGATCTGAGCATTCGCGGCATCGAGCACGAAACCTGGGGCTGCCCGATCTGCGGGACCAAGATATTCGAGGGCCGGGGGCACTATCCGTGGATCTGGGACCCCGATAAGCCCTACAAGATCGAGTGCCCGATCTGCCATCGCGTCTTCCCCACCAATGACTACCACAAGTGGATGCTGGAGGGGCGCAAAGAGAAGCTGGATACCACCCAGGAATACGTGGACGACGGGGAGGGCTATATCGGCCCAGACGGGACCAAGTACCGCTTCGTCAAGTACGCGCTGGGCGGTGGCCACAAGCTGTCGGTCGTGGATTGGGCATATTACCATGGCATCAGGCCGCTGGCAGCCGGGTACGCCGAGACGGGCAACGAGGCGTATGCCCACAAGTGCGCGGTGATCATGGCTCGGATCGCCAGCGAGTACCCGTCGCTGAATGCCGACCGGCCCGATAATCTTACTGAGGAGCAGATCAGGAAGCTGCCCTATATTTTCCCGCCACAAGGCGCGATGGCGGGTGTCGGCAACTACCAGGTCGAGGCCTATTTCATGAAAGTCGTACTGCAGGCGTATCGCCAGATCTACCCGTACCTGGAAAAGGGTGGCGACGCGGAGCTGCGGGAGTTCCTGGCCGCCAAGGGTATAGATGACGTGAAATCGCTGATTCAGTGGGACCTGTGCCACGAGTACCTGTTAGGCGCTCTGGAGGGCAACTTCGTTTCGGGCCTGGGTACGCTGGGGATGCACAGAGACCTGGCCGAGTCGGCGCTGGCGTGGGATATGCACGATCCGGCCAAGGGGGCGACGACCGAGTATATCATCGAGTGGATCGCCAAGAGCGGGCCGAAGAATGTCGAGTACAAGATGTACTGCGGCTTTGATAGGGATGGGTTCAATAGTACCGAGGGACTGGGCTATAACTTCGGCTACGGGATAGCGCAGATTCCTCCGCTGGCGGCAGTGCTGGAAAAGGGCGGTGTGGACCTGTATTCCTGGCCGCGCGTGCAGGAAGTGCTCAAGACCCGCGCCAAACCGATCGTGGCCGGCCGCTGGTATCCCTCAATCGGCGATGGCGGGAGTTGGAAAGGCTATCCCACCCAAGCGGGCCAAGGGCTGAGCTTCGCGAGCCGCAACTACCCGGTGTTCGGCCTGGGGATACTGGAAAGCGGTGAAGGCGACTTCGCGCGGGGAGTGAGCTGCTACTACGGCGGCACCACCGCCCACGGCCACTGGGACCGGCTGACCTTCAGCCTGTTCAATAAGCGCGGCCCGGTCACTCCCGATCTGGGCTACCCGTACATGGGCAGCCCGTCAGACTACGCGTGGACCAGCAGCACGCCCTCGCACAATACCGTGATGGTTGACGCCAGCAAGCAGTACACCAAGGAGCCGGGCTACATCCGGACCTTCGCGGTCACGCCGACGGTGCAGTTGCTGGAGACCAGCGGTGAGGCCGCCTACCCCGGCTTGGTGTCCAAGTTCGACCGCGCGCTGGTGTGGGTGGACGTGGATGAGAAGAACAGCTACCTGGTGGATATCTTCCGCGTAGCCGGCGGCTCGCAGCATGACTACGGCCTGCACGGAGCCAGCGCCGAGGCAGCGGTGCAGGGCCTCAGCCTGATAGAGCAGGAGGGCGGGACCCTGGCCGGCCCGGAGGTGGAGTACCTGCAGTTCTATGACCACGACAACAAGGGCTACGGGTATCGGGGCAGCGGCTACCAGTACCTCTACAAGGTGGCAAAGGGCGCGCCGCAAGCCGGCTTCGTCGCCACCTGGAATCACCGGAGCGAGGAGACGCCATTCCTGCGCGTGCATGTGCCGGCGGGCAGCGCCGAGCAGGTCTGCTTCGCCAGCGGTCTGCCGCCGTTCGGCAAGCCCGGGGAGGATGAACTGCGCTACATGTTTTTACGCAACGGCGACTGCCCGCCCTACAATCAGCAATTCAAGGACGGCAAGCGAGTATTCCCCGTCGGGGATCTGCAGAGCACCTTCGTCACCGTGCTGGAGCCGCTGGATGATGAACCGTTCGTCGAGAAGGTGGAGCGGCTGACGGGCAGCGAGGGCCTGGGACCTGCAGATGTCGCGCTGGCGATTGAGCGCAGCGACGGGGCCACCGATATCGTAATCTGCCGGGAGAGCCCGGGTCAGGCCACAGCCGGGGGGATGACGCTGCAGGGCCGGGTCGGGATGTGCACGGTTGGCCGCGGCAACCAGGCCGACCGACTGGCGCTTCTGGATGGCATGGGCTTGGCCTATGGCGACAGCTCGGTGAAGCTGAGCGAGCCGATTGAGGGTACGGTGACTGCGGTGGACTACGAGGCGATGACGCTCAGCGTGGCGGAGCGGCTGCCGGCAGGGGATAAGCTGGCCGGCAAGCCGATCATCCTCGCCACGCCGCCGCGCAATACCAGCTTCGTGATAGCCTCGGTACGGCGCGTTGCGGACGGCTCGATTATCAAGCTGCGTGATATTGACGCGATTCTGTACCGGGGCGGGGTTGAGGCGGCCGACAACGAAAAAGCCACCGTCATCCTCAATGCGCAGATAGACGTTTTGCACTCCGGCACCGGCTTTGCGGGGAAATGGCTGTATAATGAAGACCGCTCGCTGGGGCTGAAGCTCAAGCGCTTCGATCGGCGGGGCGACCCGAACTATCCGTGGCCGCCGTTCGGTGGCACCGCCTTCGTGGAGGCAAGGGCGGACCTGGAGCAGGCGTTTGTGGACAAAGACGGGGATGGTCGGGTGCTGGCTTATGTGTATGAGTTCGGCCCCGGGGATAGATATTACATAACCCAGACGGCGTATCTAGTCCGAGGTGGCGGTGAGTGAAGGGTGCGGGCCTCCCGAGGTCGGCATGGCCAAATGTCCAACGGCACCCCTCACCCTAGCCCTCTCCCACAGGGAGAGGGGACAACCGCAACACGGCAACGGCTGTCGGGCTAGAAAGCCCGACCCACGCGGAGGGAGACCGCGGGCGTAAGTAGTCATAACCTCGCAGGAAATGGCGCATGAAAGGCAAAGCTTCACGGGGGAATGGAGGTTACTAGCATGAGGCGCGCAACAGTTGGATGTCTGGTGATACTGGCTCTGGTACTGTCCGGCCTGCCCGGCCAGTGCTTGCCCGATCCGGTCGAGTGGTGGATGAGTAAGTCGGATCAGTACGTCTGGGACTGGATTCCCGACCTGGAAGTGCAGGGGATCGCCCACGGCTCGGGCTGGGGCTGCCCGGTCTGCGGGATGAAGATCTATGAGGGCCGGGGACATTATCCGTGGATCTGGGACCCGGACAAGCCGTATAAAATCGAGTGCCCGATCTGCCATCGCGTCTTCCCCACCAATGACTACCACAAGTGGATGCTGGAGGGGCGGAAGGAAAAGCTGGACACCACCCAGCCGTATGTTGACGACGGCAACGGCTACCACGGTCCCGACGGGGTCGTCTATCCCTTCGTGAAATGCGCCATCGGCGAGGGGCATAAACCGTCGTGCTGGGTGTGGATTTTCTCGCACGCGGTGCCGAAGCTGGCGCAGAAGTATGCGGAGACCGGCGATGAGGCCTATGCCCGCAGATGTACGCTGATTCTAGCCAGGATCGCCACCGAGTATCCGCTGCTGAATCCCGAGCACCCCAAGCGGCCGACCCTCGAGCAGATCAAGCAGATGCCGTTTCGGCGGCCGCCGCGCGGCTCCAAGCAAGCCATCGGCGGCTACCAAGTTGAGGGCAATACCCACCTGCCCCACACGCTGCGGGCATTCCGGCAGTTGCAGCCCTATCTGAATAAGAACGGGGATGGCGAGCTGCGGGCGTTTCTGGCCGCGAAGGGTATAGATGACGTCAAGTCGCTGATTCAGTGGGACCTCTGCCAGGAGATGATCATCGGGTGCCTGGAGGGCAACTTCCTGCACGGGTTGGGCTTCGGTCGCGATATGGTGCTGGCCCAGGCGGCGCTGGACTGGGACCTGCACGATCCGTCTGAAGGGGTGACGACCGAGTACATTCTGGACTGGATTGTGCACTCGGGGCCCGACCCGCTGGACGAATCGCTGTACAATCACTTCGGCCGCGACGGCTTCGGATGCTGCGAGGGCTTGGGCTATAACTTCGGCGGGATCAAGATGATTAAACTACTGGCGGAGGTGCTGAAGCAAGCCGATATTGATCTGGACGAGCGGCCCCGCTTTCAGGAGATCATGCGCGCGCCGGCTAAGCCGGTAGTGGCGGGTGAATGGTACCCCTCCATCGGTGACGGCGGAGGTTGGCGCGGCTCTCGGGGAAAGCCGGCTGAAGACATTACCTATGAGAGTCGCAACTACGCGCCGTTCGGGCTGGCGATATTCGAAAGCGGAGAACGACAATATCGCCGAGGGGTGACCTGCTTCTATGGGGGGACCACCGCACACGGTCACTTCGACCGCTTGACCTTCAGCCTGTTTAATGGTCGCGGGGCTGTCACGCCGGACCTGGGCTATCCGCACATGGGCTTCGCCGAACGGGATGGCTGGGACAATAATACCTGCTCGCACAACACGGTGGTTGTAGATGCGCGCAAGCAGGTCAATCGCGAGCCGGGATACCTGAGTCTCTTCACCATCACGCCGACCGCCCAGGCTCTGGAAGTGGACGGCCAGGTGGCGTACCGCGGCATCGTCTCCAAGTACAACCGCACCCTGATTTGGGTGGATGTGGATGAGCAAAACAGCTACCTGGTGGACGTGTTTCGCGTGGTCGGCGGCTCGCAGCATGATTACAGCCTGCACGGGACCGGCAGTCAAGTGAGCGTCGCAGGGCTGGAATTGGCGGCGCAGGAGGGCGGCACCCTAGCCGGGCCGGAGGTGGAATACCTGGAGTACTATGACGGGCCGCCCGCCGGCTACATGGGCAGCGGCTACCAGTACCTGTTCAATGTGGAAAAGGGCAGGCCCGCAGGTGACTTCATCGCCACCTGGAACCATTCGGAGGAGAAGACGCCCTTCCTGCGGGTGCATGTGCCGGCGGCTCAGGCTGAGGAGGTGCTGTTCGCCGACGGCCTGCCGCCGTTCGGGAAGCCCGAGGACGCCCTGCGCTACATGTTTTTGCGCAACGGCACCTGCCCGCCGCTCAATCAGCAGCTCAAGGCGGACGGCTCGCGGGCCCCGGCGGTCGGTGATTTGGAAAGCACCTTCGTCACCGTGCTGGAGCCGCTGCACGATGAGCCGTTCATCGGTCACGTCGAACGCTTCAGCGGCACCGAGTCTCAGGACGTTGTGCTGGGCATCCACCGGGCCGACGGCAAGGTTGATACACTCATCTGCCTGGAGCAGCCCTCGACATTCAACCATGAAGAGATTAGCTTCGAGGGGCGTATCGGCCTCTACACGCGGGATGGTGTCGGCGACGGCGGTCCCAGCCGCATGGTGCTGCTGGACGGCAGCTCGCTTGCCGTTGGCCAGTCCTGGCTGGGTGTGAGGGGAGCCAGCGAAGGCAGCGTAAGCTCCGTGGACTATGAGGCGATGACGCTGACGGTTCCAGAGAAGCTCCCGGCGGGTGAGAAGCTGGCCGGCAAGACCATCGTCTTCAACACCCCGCCGCGTACCACTAGCTTCGTCATCGACTCGGTCGAGGAGGTTGAGGCAGGCTCGCGTATCAAGCTACGCGGCGTGGATGCGATCGCCTTCCGCGGCAAGGTGGAGAAAGCGGATAACGGGGCGGCTACCGTGATTCTCAACAGCCCGATTAGCACCCTGCACGCCGGCACCGGTCTGGCGGGGAAGCGGCTGTACAATGAAGACCACTCGCTGGGGGTCAGGATCAGGAACTTCGAGCGGCGCTGGGACCCCAACTCGCCCTGGCCGCCGTTTGGGGGCACAGCTTCGGTCGAGGCAGGACAGGACCTGGAGCAGGCCTTCGTGGATAAAGACGGCGACGGGCTGACAATAGCCTATGTGTATGAGTTCGGCCCCGGGGACCTGTACCGGATCGCGCCGAGCGCTTATCTGGAGCAGAAGCAGTAAGGTGACGGCGGCAGGCAGGATGTTCGCCCTACGGGGCAAGATAGCGGAGGCCGAGCCAGGCGCTTTTGTGAATCATGCGGGCTAGCGGGGCTCGATGACCAGGCAGCAGTGATGCTCGAAGTCGCGGACCGGAATGTGTAAGTCGCGGCCCCGTTTGGTGGTGGCGATCTCCTCACCCGACGCCGGATAGAAGGCCCTCTGATCAGCCCGGCCATCGGCTAGCAGCGCCATGCCGCTGACCGGCCCCGCGTCGTCATAGTTAAGCAGATGCACGATCAGACGCTCGCCCTGCTTCCGCAGACCGACCTCGACATTCTCCGGGGCATTCTCCGCGCGGACCGGCAAGCGGCCGCCGGCTTCGCGCACCGCGTCCAGCACCAGCTTGCGGAGGTTAGCCTTGAAGCCCGGCCAGTAGATTTTGTACATCCCCCTCCGATACGTGCTGCCATCGAAGCTGAGGCCCAGACTGTGCGCCGGCAGTAGGACAACCTGTCCGTTGCCGAAGCTGTTGGTCACAGCGGCGATGTCACCATTGTCGAAACGGCCGATGGCGCGGGCAGTCTCGGCCGTAAGCGCGACCACATCATAGTCGGAGTTGTCGCGGAGCTTCACCTCGGCACCGTCCTCAAGTTGCCAGGTCGCCGCGCCGGTCTTGGCCTGGCCGCGCTTCACCCCAAACAGCTCGGTCAACCCGCCGTAGTTTTCATGCTCGCGGCCCCAGCGGTCGCGAGTACCGATGCCGCCAAGGGCGATGAGGCTGCCGCCGGCCCGGCACCAGTTCTTGAGGAGAGTGACCTCGTCGTCAGTCAGAAGTTCAGCATCTACCAAGATTAAAGATGCAAACTTAGACAGTTTCTCAGGTGTCATGCTCTCGGCGAATAGAGCCTCGCAGGGAATCTGCAACTGCTGCAGCGCCTGGTAGACTCCCAGATTGCTGATGTAGCATTGCGGGACATCGGGAAGGCTGCCGTAGATTCCGGTGCGCTCGCTATAGACCAGCCCGACATTCGCCGCCGTCTCGGTATGTACCAGGTATGGCTCGATGGCTGCCATCTTGCCCATGACGTCCTGGGCGGCCTCGTACATGCCCTCTTTCCACCGGCCCCGGTACTTGAGCGGCCAGGCGCCGGTAGTGACTCCCACCGGGGCGCGGTGCTTGGACATATAAACCCAGCACCAGTTCCACACTCCGCCGCAGTGGGCAAAGCTGATGGCCATGTCCTTGGCGAAGCGGCCGGAGGTGCGATCATAGCAAGTGCCGACCACCAGCAAGTTAGGCCCTTTGGAGTTGGAGCGCAATAGGTCCATCAGCAGTGCCTCGCCGACATTGGCGCTGTTGTAGGGGTCCACTGCGATCCAGTTCAAGGCGGCAGAGGTGGTGACATAAGAGCAGCGCTGCGGCTCCATGGGCAGGTACTGCTGGATGCAGACCAGCAGTACCGCGTCGGGATTCTTGGAATGGATGTAGTCCTGAACCTGCTTGAGCCGATGGGCGAACCAGTAGGCCTTGAACTGCTGCTGCTCCATCCACATGACCTTGTCGAAATCGGTCGCGATGGTTTCGGGGCGCTCCCAGGTCAGGGCCTCGGCGATAGCGAAGCCGCCGACCTCATCGGGATAGCGCGAGGCCAGCCAGTTGCGGAACTCGGCATAGGCTGCGGGGGTGGCGACAGCTTGGTCGCTGATGCTGGGCTCGTCGATCTCGAAGCCGCTGAAGGCCGGATCGTCACCGATGTCTGCAAGCGTAGCGTCTATTCCCTCTTTGGTGGCCGACAAGTCAAAGAGCCAGCCGTCAACGCGGGTGCCGGCGATGTATGGCATGGTGCGGCGGCTGTTGAGCCGAAGAAACTCGGCGCGATTGGCCCGGCGAGCCTCGGTGTGGCTGGCGTAGCTCTCGATGGCGGTGGGCTGCAGCTCCCACAGCGAGCGGTGCAGGTACTCGCTGGCGGGCATGTAGCCGTGGTAGGTGATGATGCGGTGGAAGCGGTCACTGAGCATCGCCGGGCTGTAGGTGGCGGTGCGCTGGGCCGGTGGCTGCCAGCCGGGAGCTGCGGCGTCTATCTGCTCGCGGAGTGCGGCGATGCGGGGCTGGAGATCAGCGCTTGCCCGGTTAATCGCCGCATCGAGGTCAGTAACCATCTTGTGCAACTGGTCGGCCCTCTTGGCGATCTCATCATCAGGCAGGGCTGAGAGCACAATGTCGGAGAACAGATTGCGCTGACGTAGTTCTTCCAGTTGCTCGATGCGGGTCTGGACGTCGGCGTGCAACTCTTCAGCCTGCTGGCGCAGGGGTGCCAGCTTGGCTGGGGCGGCGGCCTGGTACTCAGCGAGGTCGTGGAGGCGCCAGCGGGCAGCCTCTAGCTGCCTGCTAAGATCGAAGGCGACCTGGGTGATGGCGTTGAAGGTGTCCAGCTCGATCTGCTCGTAAGCGAGCGTGAACTCGACGGCAGTGTCAGACACAGGCAGCACGCGGACATCATCCACGTACACCGCCGAATCCAGCTTCGGGCCTCGGGGGTAGAAACGCAGATAGAGCGGATGGCCGGCCTGGTCGGGTGCGCTGAAACGGAGGCTGTAGCGGGTCCAATCGAGATTGGTGTAGGCCATGCTCGCCAGCGCGCGCTGCTTAGCATCCGCAGCCTCATCGAGTAAGTCCACGGTGAAGGAGTCGTACGGCTCGGTGCTGCGGGCCTGGAAGACGATCTCGTAGAGTTGGCCGGGCTGGTAGTCTTTCAGCCGCTGGCGGACCACCGGCGTCCCTGACCCCAGTTCCATCCTGACAAGCAGCGCCCAGGTGCCCTGGGTTTTTTGGTCAGTTACCCGGTAAGCCGTCTGCGCCGAGGACTGCCAGCGGTCCCAAGGCCTGAAGGCGGTCGGCGGGCCGTCGGCGGGTTCCTCGAAGCCACCGTTGATAACCAGGTCCTGAGCAGATGCCAGACTGACTAGCAGCAGACAGCACAGCAAGATCGGCGTGATCCGCAATAGCATTGTCATCACCCTCCTGGGGTGGAGGTTGCACAGATCGGTTCGTAACTGTATTGTTTCTGCACAAGCGGGATGAGTCCTGCCTGGCGGCCCGGCGGTGGTGCCGGGAAGGCGAAACAGCGGGCTGAAAAAGGGGCCGCGAGAAAAAGCAGGACGGGACTATGGGAATGCGTCACGCTAGGCGGTTGGGCAGACGCGGGCAAGCGGCAACGGAGTTGATACAAGAGCAAGCCATCCTGACGCCGCAGGTTGGCTAGCGAAGCGCAGTCCGGCTGGTTGCAGGCGGCTACTCCGACGGCTGGTTGTCGTCGGGCTGATAGTCGGCACGATGGCTGGGAGCTAGGGCCTCAAAACGGCCGGTGACCATGTAGGCTACCCGCTCGGCGATGTTGACGGTGTGGTCGGCGATGCGCTCCAGGTAGCGGGCGACCAACAGGAAGGCAACGGCTTGGCGCACCACCTCGGGACGTTGCTCCATGAGGCCCTCCAACTCGTCGAGCAAGGCGTACCACATCTTGTCAACCTCGTCGTCGCTGTCAACGACTTGCATGACTATATCCAGGTCCTTCTCGACCAGGGCCTCGAGCGCGCGCCCCAGCATCGCGCGTACCATCTCGGCCATGCGGGGGATGTCCACCAGGGGCTTGAAGTACTCGGTATCGGCCAGCTTGATGGCGGTCTTGGCGATGTCCACCGAGTAGTCGCCGATGCGCTCGACGTCGGCGATCACCTTCAAGACCGTGCCGATCAGGCGCAGGTCCGCCGACATCGGCTGCTGCAGAGCCAGAAGCCGCATACACTGCTTCTCGATGTCGAGGTCCATTTCGTCGGCGGTGTCGTCGGCCACGATTACCTCATGGGCCAGAGCGAGGTCATGCTCAACCAGAGCGCGCATTGATCTATCGAGCATGGTCTGCACAAAGGCGCCCATCTCAAGCAGGCGCTCTTGCAACTGGGTTAACTGCTGCTCGAAGGCTTGGCGGCTGCGGACCATGGCGCATCACTCCTACCCCGGATTATCCGTCAGCAAGACGGCAAGACTACGCAGACAACGGCCTCGGGCTGGAAGCCCGAGCTACGCGAGAGAAATGGGCCGCTTACGCCGACTGCGTCGCAGTGGCTACCCGGCTCAGCCGGCCTCTCCCCACAGAATAGGCACAGCGAGAACGGCTACCCTCACCCTAACCCTCTCCCAAGGGGAGAGGGGATAACGGCAAAACGACAACGGCTGGGCCGGACTCTCGGGCTTCGACAAGCTCAGGCCTCGTATGCGACCCCTCCGAAAGGCTACGGCAACGGCTATCGAGCCTCGGGCTGGAGGCCCGAGCTACGCGACGGGATTCTGAAAGCCCGAGCTATGGGCTTGGTAAGCAACTCCGGCTAGCCAAATCGCCCGCGTACATAGTCGTCAGTGGAGCGATGTTTGGGATTCTCGAATATCTGCTCGGTATCAGCGTACTCAATAAGCTCGCCCAGCAAGAAGAAGCCAGTGTACTGTGAGACTCGGGAGGCCTGGTACATGTTGTGAGTGACAATGACTATGGTGTAGCTTTCCATCAGGCTCAGCAGCAGCTCCTCGATCTTGAAAGTCGCGGTGGGATCGAGGGCGCTGCAAGGCTCGTCCATCAACAGTACCTCCGGCTCCACCGCCAGCACCCGGGCGATGCAGAGGCGCTGCTGCTGCCCGCCGGAGAGGCCCAGAGCCGACTGCCGCAGCTTATCTTTCACCTCGTCCCAGAGGGCCGCCTGTTGGAGGCTGCGCTCGACGATCTGATCAAGGGTGCCGCGGTCGTAGCTGGCGTGAAGGCGCGGCCCGTAGGCAATGTTATCATATATTGACATCGGAAAGGGGTTAGGGTTCTGAAATACCATACCGACGCGCCTGCGCAACGATACCACATCGGTGGCCCGTTCGTAAATACTGATTCCGCCAAGAGTGACATCGCCCTCGACCCTGGCGCTATCAATGGTATCGTTCATGCGGTTGAGGCAGCGCAAGAAGGAGGACTTGCCGCAGCCTGACGGCCCAATCAAGGCGGTGACCTGCCGGGCCGGGATCGCGACACTCACATCCTTGAGCGCCTGGAAATCATCGTAGTACGTGCTGAGATGCCGGGTTTCCATGGCGATGGGCACCTGCGGCACGACGATCAACTGCTGTTGTGCGACAGTTTCGGACAAAGCCATCACCGCCTGTGGGCAGCGCGGAGTCGCGTCCGGAAAATGATTGCGCCGAGATTAACGGCTAGAACCAGTACGACCAGGACGAAGGCTGTCGCCCATTTCTGCTCGGTGGTGACATCCGGTGCCTCCGTAGCCATGACGAACAACTGATACGGCAGCACCAGGATCTCGTCAAACAGCGAGCGGGGGAAGGGGTCTGTAAGGGAATAGAAGGCGGCGGTGAACAGGATTGGTGCGGTCTCGCCCGCCGCCCGACCAATTGACAGAATCAGGGCTGTGATTATGCCGGGGAAGGCATTCGGCAGCACCACCCGGCGGATGGTCTGCCAACGAGTGGCACCCAGGCTCCAGGAGGCTTGACGCAGACTGTGAGGGACCTGCCGCAGAGCCTCCTCTGAGGTACTGATGACCAGCGGCAGTACCAGCAGAGCCAGCGTGCAGGCACCCGCCAGCAGACAGCGACCGAAGTTGAAAAGCTGCACGAACAGCGCCAGGCCGAAAAGCCCGTGGACCACCGAAGGCACCCCGGCCAGGTTGACAATCGCCAGCCGGATCAGACGCACCAGGGAGCTCTGCCCCGCATACTCGCTCAGGTATATCGCCGCCGCCACTCCGAAGGGTGCGGCAATCAGCGCCGTCAGCACCACCAGGCACAGCGTCCCGACAATCGCCGGCAAGAGGCTGCCGCCGCTGAGCCGGAACATGTCAACAGTCAAGGCGCTGAAGCCCTGGATGAACATATAGATGATGATGGCGAAGACCGGTAGAATTACCAGCGCTGCGGCCAACCACAACAGCGCGAAGGCCAGGGCCTGAGAGAGCTGGGGCGTGACCAGATACCGTGTCTTCATGCCTCCAGCCTCCCACCGCGTCGCACCGCCAGATCAGCGATGGTATTGGTAATCAGGGTGATGACAAATAGGATCAGGCCGACGGCAAAGAGGGCGTGGTAGTGGGGCGTATGATAGGCGGTCTCGCCCATCTCGGCGGCTATGGTTGCGGTCATGGTGCGCACCGGGCGGAGGAAGCCGGCCAGGCCGTGGGGTATGACGGCGGCATTGCCGGTGACCATCAGCACCGTCATGGTTTCGCCGATGGCGCGGCCCAGGCCCAGCATGACCGCCGCGATAATGCCGGAGCGGCCCGCCGGCAGCACCACCCGGCAGATCGTCTGCCAGTGGGTAGCACCCAGGGCCAGGGAGTTCTCGCGGTAGGCTACCGGCACTGCGCGGATGGCATCCTCGGACACCGACACGATCGTCGGCAGCGCCATGAAGGCCAGCAGTAATGACCCCAGGACTGCAAACTGCCCGATCGGCAGGTCGAGGCGATGCGCCAGCCAGGGCCCGACCAGTACCAGACCCAGAAAGCCAAACACGACCGAGGGGATCGCCCCCAGCACTTCCACAAGCGGCTTGAGCAACTCGCGCACCTGTTTGGGGGCCACCTCGGCTATGAATACCGCGCAGGCGAGGCCCAGCGGTACCGCCAGCACCAGAGCGCCGAAAGTCACATACAACGAGCCCAGCATCAAGGGCACCATGCCGAAGCGAGGGGGCTCTGCGGTCGGTGACCAGCGCGTACCACCAAGCAGCTCAGACAGGGGATTGGTAACGAAGACCGGAAGGGCCTCACGAAGGAGAAAGGCGA